>Ga0209165_10000143_pt1 | contig 31560 bp, 29 predicted proteins | sample tdAd001_FD_187122 | JGI IMG/M metagenome (GOLD analysis project Ga0209165, IMG submission 187122) | Marine sediment microbial communities from the Atlantic coast under amendment with organic carbon and nitrate - tdAd00.1 (SPAdes)... | ecosystem: Environmental > Aquatic > Marine > Coastal >... | reverse complement strand
ATTCCCGAATACGCTGTTCCCGTTCATGTAAAAGCCGGTGCTGCAGTTTTCAAAGCAGACGGCCTGACCCAGGTGACCACTTTCAAAGCTACATTTCCCTAATCATGTAACAGGTTGCGTATTCCAGCCACATACCGGTTGTTGTGCGTAACCTGTTTTAGTTCAATAGTGAAAATATCCGAGGTCTTTTATGGGGCTATACGATTTTACGTTTTATGATCTTATCGATAGAAATGCCGTTTGTTTTGGTGACAGCGCTGCATGGTTCGAGGTCGACGACCACCGGACCATGACCTTCGTTCAGTATAAAGAGATGGTGGATCGCATGGCCTGCGGCCTGCAAAGATCCAATATTAAAAAAGGCGATCGCATCGGAGTTCTGGGGAAAAACAGTCGTGAGTACTTTATCCTTTATGGGGCCGCTGCTGCCTTGGGAGCAATCGTTTTGCCGGTTAACTGGCGACTATCACCCGACGAGATCCATTTTAACCTGAATGATTGTGAACCCGAAGTGCTCTTTGTCGATGCAACGTTCCAGACACTGACCCAGGACTTGAAAGACCGTCTTCCGACCATAAAAAAATACTATAATCTCCAACCCAAAAGCGGAGACTTTATCGCGGTTGATTCTTTAATGAATAATCAGGGCGACTTTGAAGCGGTAGATGTTTCCGACGATGACGGTCTGGTTCTGATTCATACCGCCGCTGTGGAAGGAAATCCCAGGGCTGCCTTGCTGAGCCATGGCAATCTCATGTGTGCCGGTCTCCATTTGAACCATTGCTTTAATCTGACACCCGAAGACGTTCATTTAAATCTTCTGCCCATGTTCCATGTCGGCGGTCTTTTTATGGCCTTGAACAGCTTTCAAGCCGGTGCTCTGAACATAAACATGAGAAAATTTGAAGCTGAAAAGGCGGTTGAACTCATCGAAGATAAAAAGGTTTCCATCTTTTTCGATTTTTCGCCGATACTCGCTTCCATCCTCGATCAGCACGAAAAAACCGGTAAAGATATCAAAAGTCTCAGAGCGGTTATGGGGCTGGATGTTCCGGAGACCATCGAGAAATATCAACATCTTACCGGCGGCACGTTTTACACCATTTACGGACAAACGGAGACCACCGGTTTGGCCACCATGGGGCGTTACAATGACAGACCGGGGTCGGCCGGGAAAACGATACCCCTTGGAAATGTAAGACTTGTCGATGATTATGATCGTCCGGTTCCAAACGGACAGGTGGGCGAAATTACCATGAAGGGGCCTTTGGTCTTTAAAGGGTACTGGAATCTTCCAGAAGATACCGCCACCACATTTCGAGAAGGGCGGCACCACACCGGAGATTTGGGCCGCTTTGATGCGGATGGTTTTCTCTGGTATTCAGGCCGTAAGGCGGAGAAAGAGCTTATAAAGCCGGGGGGAGAAAACGTCTATCCTGCAGAAGTCGAAAAAGTGATTCTACAGCATCCGGCCGTTGAAAAAGCGGTTGTCTTCGGAGTTCCCGATCCCAAATGGAAAGAGGGGATCAAGGCCGTCTGCCGGTTAAAAGCCGATGAAAGATTGGAGCCTCAAGATCTTATACAGTTTGTCGGCGGGCGTATTGCCAGTTTTAAAAAGCCCCAATACGTGGAGTTTGTCGCCGACATGCCGACCCTCGAAGATGGTTCGCCGGACCGGGAAAAATTAAAAGCGTTGTATGGCGGCACACAGTAAAATTGAAATTCACTGTTTTGTATGAAGTTCAATTCCTTTCCATCGAAAACCTTCAGAAAATATCCACTGAGTCCCTGAACCCAACGTCATGTTCAGACAACACCCGAATATCCGCATAAATTTTACGATGTGTCGTTATTTTGTATGGCGCATTTAGGGCATTTCCAAGTTAAAAGGATTCATACCCAATGAACAAAAAATGTTTAAATGAGAAGCCCACCTCCAAAGAATCTGTTGAAGGGATCGTAACCCCACGCACATGTGATGCCTGCGGGCATCATGAAATAGGGATTACCGCCCAAAATGGAACGTACATTCCACTTAAGCCGGGGATGAAGATCCGGGTAACGGAGGAATAGCGTGATTAGAAAAATCATTTCAGGCGGTCAAATCGGTGCAGACCAGGCTGCATTGGATGTTGCCATAAAATTGGGATTTCCCCATGGCGGGTGGATTCAGAAAGGCCGTAAAACCCAAAGCGGGATACTGCCTGCAAAATATCAACTGAAAGAATTGCCCACTGCCGGCTATAAACGACGGATAGAACAGAATGTTATTGATTCTGACGGGACGGTGATAATCTCCCATGGAGAACCGACCGGCGGTGCTGAACACAGCCGGAAGATGGCAGATAAACATCGCCGTCCGTGTCTGCACGTGGATTTAAAAGAAAGCTCAACGTTTGTCATCGCATCCAAGATAAACACCTGGGTCTTGGAAAACAACATTGAAGTTCTGAACGTGACGGGTTCAAGGGCCAGCGAAGATTCCACCATTTACAAAGATACCATGGACATTGTCGAAGGTTCAATATTACTGGGACTGGTTGAGGCAAAGCCCGGTGAGCCTGTGAGTGATGAGCACCCATCGGATTATTTAGACAAAGGCCTTATCCCTCCCATAACCGTTGATGGAGCCGTTGTAAAATTAATATCAGAAATGCACTTGCACGATCGGGTGCAATTGGCGAATTTAAAAAGAGAGGAATTGGCCCAACTCGATGTGTCTTTAGGTCGATATATAAAAGACCAGTTGTTGCGAAACGGCGTTAACAGACTATTGTTCGAATCTTGTATGACGGCTTCGGGAAAGGTCTTGCTCAATGAGAGCGATGCGTCCTTGGTGATCATAGAAAAACTCTGGGAGAAATTAAAAGAAACTCACCGGTTGAGAATTTTAAAGTGAAAGCACAATCTTCGGCCACGGTAAAAATTAGAAACACCCTAATTGAACGGCGCTCAAATGATCCGGGTTACATTCGTTAAAACCGAAGATCGACCCTATCGGAAAGGGATGAACCCGGAAAGCACCACAGCGGTTTTACAGGTGATGGTGGATGCGGACGAATTGGATAAAAACCTGGTGAATTTGGTTTTTAAGCATTATGAAGAGATGAACCAAATGCGAGACACGGCCCAAAAGGAAGCAATACGCGAATATCATGCGTTTCAGGCCGTTCTCCACCGCTGTGTAAGATAAATCCGTAAGTATCGGGGTGAAAACCATGAATCTGTTCAGCGGCATCTCATACAATTTCAGGGGGCTCAAACTTGCTGTGAAAACGCCGGGGCTGCTGGTTTTGGGACTGGTCCGGCTGGTGATAATCGTGGTGGTTACCCTTGTCACGGCGGCCCTTATTCTCGAGTACCATCAAGAAATTCTGAATTTAATATGGGGCCGGCCGGAGAGCGCATGGTTGGTCTGGCTGTGGCGTCTTGTTTCATGGCTCGTGGCGTTGCTGCTCGTGGGACTTTCGGCAGTGCTTTCCTTTCTCATCTCCCAATTTCTGTTCAGCGTGATCATCATGGATGCCATGTCCAGAATCACCGAACAGCGGTTGACCGGTGGGCAAAAAGAATCCCGACACGTGCCATGGCTTAAGTATTTTTTCTACCTTCTCAGACAGGAAATCCCAAGGGCTGTTATTCCGGTGATGATTTTGCTGCTGCTCATGATCGTTGGCTGGTTCACACCGTTGTCTCCTGTGCTGACCGTCATCTCCTCACTTGCGGCGGGAATATTCCTGGCCTGGGACAATACAGATCTGGTTCCTGCAAGAAGACTTGAACCCTTTGGCAGCCGGTTTAAATTTTTGCTCAGAAACTTTAACTTTCACCTCGGTTTTGGACTGTGGTTTCTGATCCCGGGGCTGAACATCATTTTTTTATCTTTTGCCCCGGTGGGGGCCACACTTTTTTATGTGGAGCGCATCGACGGCAAAATTGAACCCTAACTATTGGGCTAACATTGGGGGCAAGATTACCGTTCGTTTGATAATTTAAGAAAGAATGATAAAAAGAAACCCGTCATGATCAGCACCCCGGAGAGACGGATTCCCCAGGAGAAATACCCCCTGTCCGCAATTACGCCGATCAATGTCGGGACAACGCCGGCACCTAAAACAAAAGCGATGGGTATGCCTAAAGAGACGGCCACATTTCGGTTTTCAGGTGTACTGATCGATGACAATGCAGCAAACCCGGCGGGGAACGCGCAGACCGCCAGCATGGGTTGGAGAAATACTAAAACGGCCACCCAGGGCGTTGAAACCATACCCAGCAGCAGTGTGAGAATCCCGGTGACCAAAAACACGCTCACCAGAACGGTTTTCGCTCCAAGCCGGTCTGTTGCCCATCCGCCGATAAACGCCGTGCCGAGGGTCGAAATCCGGGAAATGCCCACCAGGGTGTTGGCCCAATCTTGACTTACGCCATGTTCGGTGACCAGGTATAACGGAAGCATGTTATAGATTCCAAGGGTGCCGATAATGGCCAAACTGAATAGAAAAATCAAAATCCAGAAAGCCGGAATCTTAAGAAGGGTCTGGATCGATGAAAAATTGGGTGCTTCTCCGTAGAAATTTCCGCCTTTTCCAAATTTGACAAAGACAATACCGGTAATCACCGAACCGATTCCCGCCAAAAATAAAATATTGCGCCAGGCGAGCCAATGGAGAAGTAATTCAGCCACTAGGGGTGTTAATACAAAGCTCAAATTGGGGGCAAGTTCATGAATGGCGATGGCTTTGCCCCAGTGCCTGGGATCCACCAGGGATGTTACCGTTGTAACCCCCGATGGAAGATAGATTCCCGCTGAAATCCCCAGAAGGAACATGGACACTCGCATGGCAAAGAGACTTCTGCTGAAAGAGATAAATGAAAGGGCGGCACCCACAGCTATCGCCGAGACAATAATGGTCTTTTTATGGGTTATCCGAGACGATATATACCCGGATCCCAACAAAGACAGGAAGTACCCCATGGAAAGGAACAGGAAAAGCGAACCGGCATTCCCATGACTCAATCCCAAATCTTTTTCGATGGTCGGCAATAATGGCGCCGGGATGAGTCGGCCCGTAAAGTTTAATAAAAAAATGGAGGTTACCAGCAAAAGTGGTGTAAGTTGAGAGCGAAAAGTCCTCCCTCCGGCCGTATGGTCGTTGCCGACCCGGCTTTTTTCAACAGTGTTCAAGAGTTATATTCCCAACCCGGATCCTCTGGAGTTGCGGATGAAGCATTTCCAAGGGATACCCGCGAAATTCAACATTAATGTATTTTAACGTCCTATGATTGTTAACAGACTTTTTGTCCCAAAAAGAACAAAATTTAACCATGGGGGGAGGAAAAAATGAGACCATATAGCGTTTGTTGACAATTTTCAACGGATTCTTTAATATATTGAATTCGTGGATGTCTCTTTCCGCGCCGATGCCGGTACGGTGAGCAAGGCGAATACAATCCACCAACGTGCCGTCCTTATTAGTGTCCAAAATATATATAGTCCCATAAGCTTCATCTCTGACTTTTTTCCCGAAGCGTTTTAAATGGCTCTACCTTCAGAAACTTTCTTGGCAAGAGTAAATCATCGAAGTGAAGCCTGGGCCGTATTAGTGGGAGGCTACATTTTCTCGCACAAATTCAGGATACGACCCAGGCTTTTAATGCAAAGGCAAAAATCCCCTGTCATTCTGCAGAGGTAAAAGGAGATTAAAAAAAAGAAGAAATCTCTTGTATTAAAGCCCCCGGGAGGTGGGTCCCAGGGGCTAAAGGAGGTCAGGTCATAAATCAATTGATTATTGGCCTAACGATCATATAATAATAACACATTGTGGTATGTCAATGGGGTTTTAAAAAAACCACGGGATAGGCGATGCAGGCCGCTCTTGCTAAAAGGACGGTTCAAAAGCGTGAGAAAAGAATATTTGATGTGCTGCCAGAATCGACAAAGACCTTTCAGAAATTGACCGGCTGGTATTTGGGCTTGAAAACGGTCGAGAAACTCAAATCTTATATTTGCATTTAACACAGGGATGCGCGTCGGTGAATTAAGGTTGCTAAAATGGACATATGTTGATAGGGTTAATAATTATATAAGGTTGTCTGAGGAGGTCACAAAAGAGGGAAGACCCAAAAATATTCCAATAAACCATAATGTGAAAAAAACACTGGATTCACTCCCGAGAGCGATTCTGCACGATTATGTCTTTACATACAAAGGGCAGCCCATTACAAGCCCCGGAGGCCTGAAAAGGTCTTTCAAAACCGTCTGTAAAGAAGCCGAAATCCCTCATGGTACTAAAACACCGAACGGAATTATATTTCACGACATACGCAGGACGGTAAAAACCAATATGCTCAATGCTGGAGTTGACAAGGTGCATAGAGACTTGATTTTAGGGCATAGCTTGAAGGGAATGGACATTCACTATATGGCTCCGGGTGAGGATGCGTTGAGAAAAGCAATAGATAAATATACTATGTGGATTGATGGTCAAATATCAAATCTTGACCATTCTCTTGACCGTGAAGTAAAAAGGGAGTCGACAGGATAGGCTAACTAACTGAAAAATTGGTACGCCTGGCAGGATTCGAACCTGCGACCTACGGATTAGAAGTCCGTTGCTCTATCCAGCTGAGCTACAGGCGCCCGAAAAATTAAAAACCTATAACTAACATATGCCCGTTGTCATGTCCATAAAAAATAATTGGATTGATTGGGCGGTAGGTTCTTCCGCGTATGCCATGTCCCATTGAAATGTTATTATGAAAAAAAAGACAACAAGAAAAAAAAGCACCCAGAAAAAAACGGATCTCATAAAGACTGACAAATCTACCGGCGATGGCGCAAAGGCCAAGGATCTTTCCTCGGATACGGCCCTGGTTAAGTATGACCCGCTCCAAAGATATCTGGCGGAAATCAGTAAATACAAGCTCCTTACCAGAGAGCAGGAGATTGAACTCGGCAAAAAAGTTCAGGAGGAGGGGGACAGTGAGTCTGCATACATTATGGTGACCGCCAACCTTAGACTTGTGGTAAAGATCGCCTTGGAATTTCAGCGGGTCTGGATGCAGAATCTTTTAGACCTGATTCAGGAAGGCAATATCGGACTGATGCAGGCGGTTCAAAAATTTGATCCCTACAAAAATGTCAAGTTCTCATATTACGCTTCATTTTGGATAAAAGCCTATATTCTCAAATTCATTATGGACAACTGGCGCCTCGTAAAAATCGGAACGACCCAGGGGCAGCGGAAACTGTTCTTTAAGCTAAAAAAAGAAAAACAGAAACTGATTGACCAGGGGTTTGATCCGAAACCGAAGCTTCTTTCCGAGAGACTGGGCGTATCCGAACGCGAAATCATAGATATGGACCAGCGGCTGGACGGCTGGGACGTCTCTCTGGATGCGCCATTGAAAGATGATTCAGATACGGAAAGGATAGATTTTATAAATACAGACGCCGAATCAACAGAAGATCAGGTGGCCAAGAAGGAGATCGAGGCCCTTCTTCATAATAAAATTGAAGAGTTCAAAAAAACCATGACGTCAAGGGAACTTGAAATATTTGACCGTCGAATTTTTGCCGACGCTCCTGCAACGTTGCAGCAGATCGGTGACCGCTACAATATATCAAGGGAACGTGTACGTCAGGTAGAAAAAAACATTATCAAGAAGCTAAGAGACTTTTTCAAGCGGGAAATCCCCGATTTTGATTCTTACGAAAACGTCAATGTCTCTGATTAAAGAGGAAGTATATAAAAATGAAGGACAGTTTTTTAAACTTGACCATCGTTGGTATGGTCATTTTAATTTTTTCCGGTTGTACGCAGTATGTAAAGCCCGCTGAAACCTTCGATCAAGATCAAGGCGAGGCGGCGATAGGTCCGGTTGAACATGAAAGTCCCTATTATTACTATTCAGAGGCCCAGTTTCAGCGAAAAAAAGGCAACCTGGACAAGGCGATTGATTATCTGAATAAAGCGATTCAGGAAGACCCTGAATCCTCCTATCTGCAATTAGAGTTGGCACTCGTGCATCTCCGCCAAAAGGACCCCCAAAGCGCCATCAAAATTGTCGAAACGGTGATTGCAAAAGAGCCCGAAAACGTTCCTGCGCTGGTCATATCCGGAAGGTTGAATCAGACGCTTAAACTGATTGATCCTGCTGAAAAAGCGTATGAAAAAGTGATTTCCCTAGATCCGAAACAGAAGGATGTCTATTTGCTTTTGGGCGGTCTGTATATGCAGGAAAACAAACTGGATGAAGCATTAAGGGTCTACCAACAACTTGTCAGGAACTTCCCGGGATCCTATGCGGGACATTTCTTCATTGGAAAAATTTATGCTGCCAAAGGGAATCTCAAAAAGGCGGAAAAAGAATTCAGACAAACCATAGAATTAAATTCCGATCTTGAGGAGCCGCGTTTTGAACTGCTGGATCTGTATAAAAAAAGGGGCAAAGACAAAGAAATTATACGGCTGTACCAGGAAATTCTTGAAAAAGATCCACGAAATATAAGGGCGGCTATGGAGTTGGGGTATTATTACCAGCAGAAGGGGAGGTTGTCCCATTCAGAAAAAATTTTTCAGGATCTGGGGGTCAGAAGCGACAGTGAAAAAGAAGTTGTCCGAACGGTTGCTCAGCGCTATTTGGAACCCAAGAAATATGGGGCGGCAGTGGTCATTCTTGAGGGTATGTTAAAGGGTTCTCCGGACAGTTCGGATCTTCATTATGTGGCCGGTGTTGCACTGGATGGGAAAAAAGAATGGGACAAGGCCATCGAGCATTTTAAAAAAGTGACTCCGGATTCCAACTTTTATCAGGAAGCCGCGGTTCGGATTGCATTTTTATACCAGGAACAGAAAAAAACTGAACACGCCATCGATTATTTAAACAGTGTCATTAAAATCGTCCCCGACAATTCGGATCTGTTGCTTTATCTGGGTTCCCTTTATGAAGAAAACAAAGAATTTTCAAAAGCTGAAAATGTTCTTAAGCAGGGACTTGAAATGGAACCCGACAATACCCGCTTTTATTTTCGTCTGGGTGTTGTATATGATAAATGGGGTCGGAAAGCGGATTCAATCAACGCGATGAAAACGGTGATCAGACTGGATCCAAAGGATGCCACGGCATTGAACTATCTCGGTTATACCTATGCAGATCTTGGAGAGAAACTGGATGAGGCTGAACGTCTCATTAAAGCGGCATTGGAAGAAAAACCTGATGACGGGTATATTACCGACAGTCTGGGCTGGGTATATTTTAAAAAAGGACTTTTCGAAGAAGCGGTGAAATATTTGGAAAAGGCTGTCAGTCTGGTCCCCGACGATCCGATTATCCTCGAACATATGGGAGATGCATACCTTGAAATAAGCCATAAGGAAAAAGCGCTGGAATTCTACAAACGTTCGTTGTTGAACAAAAATGAAGACAAGGAGAATATAGAAAAAAAGATCCAGGAATTGACCGGCAAATGACATACACGACCCGATATATTCAGATTCCTTCGATTCTTTTTGTCGTCACTTTTTTTTTCTCAGCCTGCACCATCCTTTCCCCAAGGGTTTCCGAAAGACCCAAGGACCGTATTTCACTCGAAGCGGAAAAGATCATTTCGACGATAGAGAATCAAAATATTAAACTCAAGACCTTCAAAGGTGTGGGCAACATAAAATTCCGGAAAAACAAAAAAAAAGACGTTGCCGGCCGAATCGCATGGATCGCGTCAGCGCCTGACAGAATCCGGATCGTTTTAAGCAGCGTTTCAGGACAGCCCATGGTCAGTGTTGCCAGTGACGGTCAATGGCTCTATCTTAATTCCCATTCCAGTGGTGATTTTTATAAAAAACCTGCAACAGCTTCTTCCATGAGAAGACTTCTAACAATTTCCGTAAAAACTGAAGATATGGTTGATATTTTGGCCGGCCGTGTTCCGATCCATTCATATGATACTGTGGTTTTAACGGACAACAGATCTTACGTTTACAACACTGAAGGTCATATGGTTTCGACACGAAATGGAAGTAAAGGTTCGGGTCAAAATGGATATGTTCTTGTTCTTAAAAAAAAATGGGGGGACATCCTCGAGAAGATATACCTTGATGAAAAGAAAAAAAATGTTCAGAAGGTGGAAATGTTTAACGCAACCGGCACCCTTGCATATCGGGTTGAGTTTGATAGAATGCGGGCGGTAAACGGGTATCGGATTCCATCTCGATTGCTGGTTTCAAACAACGATGGCTCGGATTTTCAGATCGATGTGGACCGATACTGGGTCGACGCGATTGTCTCCCCGTCCGTGTTTGTTTTAACACCGCCGGAATAGCGCTTTGGCCCGGATTTTTCGCGAAGAATTTATCGGGTCTTTAAAATATTCGAAAATATAATTCAATGGACAGCGCAAAAGAGATGCGTTTTGCTGAAGAGAATACACTGGCCGGAGAGTTATACCCAACGAAGCCGCGATATCATAAAAAGACTGTTTAAATGACCCGGAGAAATTCTAAAAAAGTCGTTGCTCTGGAGGCCCGCCTCAGAGCCTGTAAAAATGTTGTTACACTGGGTGTGCGGCCGAATTTCAGTGATTACAGCCCTAACGCGGCGGAAATGATCCGCAAGGCCCAAAAAATATACTATCCGACCACCTTTTATGCAGAACTTTTTGATGCCATGGGAAAAAAAACGTTTCCCAGTTATCACACCTATAAATGTGTTCAGGATAAGATCAAGCAGACGGCACTGTTTGATCTTCTCGAAATACCCCATCCCAAAACACGGGTGTTTTATGGAAAACGGCAAAAAGGCATGATCGGCAGGCATTTCCAGTTCCCTTATATAGCGAAGATTCCCAGAGGATCGGCCATGGGAAGGGGGGTTTTTCTCGTCGAAAATCCGGACGATCTTCATCGTTATTGCAGCTTGGCCACTCCGGCATATATTCAGGAGTATATACCGTGCGACCGCGATGTTCGGGTGGTCGTCGTCGGAGATGAAATTGCACATGCCTACTGGCGCATAGCGCCCGCGGGTGAATTTAGAAGCAATCTTGCTGTGGGTGCAACCGTTAGCCTGGACCCCATACCCCAAGATGTTCTCGATCTTGCCCTGAATACCGCCCGAAAATGTCAGTGGGACGATGTCGGTATCGATATCATCGAAAATGACGGCCAACTCTATGTTCTTGAAGCCAACATGAAATATGGGAAAGAAGGATTCAGAAAGGCAGGGATAGATTACATGAAGTTTATGGAGAAAATGATCGAAGATGGAAAAATTTAAAAACAAAAATCTTAACGGGATCAGCAGCGCCTTGGCACGCCGAGAAAGTCAAATATTGTCTCCTCTGGCCACCATGAGTTCAGCAGGGGTCCGGCGATTCCACGATGAACGTCTTGCGGAAGGATACCGACAGACATTCTCGGTAGATGTCGACCGCATACTCCATTCCCGGGCATACACGAGATATATCGACAAAACCCAGGTCTTTTATCTGATTCGTCATGATCATATTACCCATCGTGTTCTCCACGTCCAGCTGGTGTCGAAAATTTCAAGGACCATCGGCAGATATTTGGGGTTCAACGAAGATCTCATCGAAGCCATTGCGCTGGGACATGATATCGGCCATACACCGTTCGGTCATGACGGCGAAAGGTTCTTATCCGAACTTTGTGATGCCAGCGGTATCGGTTATTTTCAGCACAATGTCCAGAGCGTACAGTTTTTAGACCGGGTGGAACGCAAGGGCAGGGGGTGGAATCTGTGCCTTCAGACACTCGACGGAATACTGTGCCATGACGGTGAAATTCATAATCAAGCGCTCAAACCGGATCGGGAAAAAACATTTGAGACCCTCGAAAGAGAAATGTCCGTTAAAAAAGCCGATCCATCGACCAAACTCATCCCAATGACCATAGAGGGATGTGTGGTCCGCATGGCAGATACCATCAGCTACATCGGTCGTGACATAGAGGATGCCATCCGGCTCAATATGATCAAACGGTCCGATCTTCCCAAGGAGAGTGTCGATATCCTCGGAAGCACCAACGGAACCATCGTGTATAATCTTGTGACCGATATTATCAACAACAGCTTTCAAAACAGCTATATCGCGTTCAGCCGGGAAGTTTCCGGTGCATTAAAGCGATTGAAGGGATTTAACCTGGAACGTATTTATATGAATCCAAAAATAAAAAAGGATTCAGGAACCATAAAAAAACTTTTTAAGATGCTGTTTGAAACATATCTTGAAGATATTGAAACCGAAAATCGGTCGTCGGTGATATTTACCGGGTTCCTGGAAAATATGTCGGAAGATTACCTGGATAATTACCCAAAAGAGGAAATCGTAAGGGATTTTATTGCCGGAATGACGGATCAGTATTTTTTAAGACAGTGTCCGGAAGATCGGCGGCCTGAAATCAGGTTTTACTGATCGGAATATTTCATGTAAAAATATCTGGAAGTAAAAAACTCCCATGAAAAGACCCACTGTGCGAAATCCGAAATTCGCAACCCATGAATTCCAAAAAAGATATTACCGGAATCTGCTGTCCAGTCAAGACCGGGTCGCTTTCAGGGTGGCCGTCCAAGAAACAGACCTGTATGTACAGGCGTTAAAACCCCTTGAGGATATAACCCGGGAGCTGATCCTAAAGCATCGGGGATACATCGAGAAGTATATAAAAACCCATCCCGAATTCCTTGATGCCCTGGAGCCGTGGCGTGACCGTGGCCCGGCGCCGGTCATCATTTGCGACATGGTGTCAGCAGGTCAAAAGGCCGGTGTCGGCCCCATGGCGGCGGTGGCCGGTGCAATTGCCGAACATGTGGGCGCCGATCTGTTGAAATATACCGTTGAAGTGGTGGTGGAAAACGGAGGAGATATCTTTTTAAAGACCGACAATCCGGTGACCATGGGGATTTTTGCAGGTACATCTTCCTTGAGCATGCGCATGGGCCTCTGTATCAAATCCAAAGAAAAACCTGTCGGCGTATGTACGTCATCCGGTACGGTCGGTCATTCGCTAAGTTTGGGAAAGGCGGATGCGATCTGCGTGGTATCCGATTCCTGCTCCCTTGCGGATGCCGCTGCAACGTCCATCGGTAATCGCTTAAAATCCAAGGACCATATAGCATCTGCCATAGATTTCGGCAAGACGATAGAAGGCGTTAATGGAATTGTTGTGATCATCGATGAAGAGGTCGGCATGTGGGGTGATCTGGAAGTCGTTCCCCTGAACGTGCATTCGTGTTGAAACGTCGAGGATGCTGCAGAATTTTATGAAAACCGGTAAGACCCCCTGAAGACCTTGAATACAAAAGGGTTTAATACATCCAGACCCTGTTATTTATGTGATGCCGGGGGTTAGAAAAGGGTTGAGTTTTAAACTTAAAAAGGGTAGATAAAATGAATGTCGGGAATGCCTGTCAAAAATTGCCCATTGAAAAATAAATCCCAATTTTTGCGCATACATTACAAAACGGGCGGATATAGGAGTATATGAAATGAAAACCATGTGGGCTCCGTGGCGCATTGAATATATTCTGGCCGATAAGGACGCGGGCTGTATTCTTTGCAAAGCGCTTTCAAATAAGGATAATCTAACCCTCTATACGGGGACGGAAACCATGGTGGTCATGAACAAATTTCCTTACATCAACGGTCATCTTCTGGTGTCTCCCATTCGACATATATCCACCCTGGACCAGCTGAGCAAAGAGGAAATGGGCATTCTGCTGGAAACCGTTGAAAAATCGGTGGGGATTCTGAAAAACGTAATGAACCCAGACGGTTTTAATGTGGGACTCAACTTGGGAAAAGTTGCCGGTGCCGGTGTTGAGGAACATCTTCATTTTCATGTGGTTCCCAGGTGGCTCGGCGACACCAATGCCCTCACCGTTTTTTCCGATGTCCGGGTAATTCCGGAACATTTATTGACCACTTACAATAAATTAAAGCCATCCTTTGACAAATTAGACATATAGGGCTGAAAATAAAGGAGAAAAAAATGAAAAAATTTAAGATCGCTCTCGGAGTCATCATTGTCGGTTTTTTCGCAATTATCTTTTTTTCGAATAAAGATTATTTCATGGCCAAACAAGGCCTTAAAATCGATTTCCTGGTGGGGGACCCCTATCATCTAAAGGATCTGCCCAATGCCTTCTATTTTCTTATTTTCTTTCTTGTCGGGTTCCTGATCGCCTATTTTACCAGCCTTTTTGACCGGTTTAAATCAAAGAAAAAGATCAAAACGTTAAATACAGCAGCCACCGATCAGTTGAAAGAAATCTCGGCACTTAAAAAAGAAGTGGAATCCTTAAAGGGCCCGGGTTACGGCTATTCTAAACCGCCTGAGGAACAGGATGCGATGAGCACCGCATAAGACGCTCGAAGGATAAATGTATTATTTTTTCTTTGTTCCCGAACGCCTTCGTGGCAGAATGAAAAAAGTTTTCCCGTTAAGGAATGAAGGTCAAAACCAAGAAACGAATTCGAATCCGCCGGGTGGCAATATAACCGGTAGACCCTGAAAATACTGAATAACATCAATGGCATTTTCCCAAGTTTCATGATCGTTTGAGCCGTATGCGTCGTTCTAAAACAACCCCCATGATAAAACAGTATCTATCCATCAAGGAAAGATATGCCGATGCGATACTTTTTTACAGGATGGGAGATTTTTATGAGATGTTCTTTGAAGATGCCGAAGTTGCCTCCCGGATCCTAGAAATCACCTTAACCTCCAGAAACAAGAAAGATGAATTCCCCATCCCCATGTGCGGTGTGCCGTATCGCGCCGTACAAGGATACATCGCCCGCCTGATCAACCAAGGTTACAAAGTTGCAATATGCGATCAAATCGAAGACCCTGCCCTGGCAAAAGGTCTGGTAAAAAGGGATGTTGTTCGTGTCATCACTCCGGGAATGATCCTCGACGATGAATTGTTGGATGAAAAGTCAGACAATTATGTCCTCGCCGTCGCCTGTGAAAAAAATACTGTGGGACTCAGCTATCTGGATATTTCAACCGGAAACTTTCGGGTGTCCGAATCTTCAGATTTGGATGCAGTGGTCGATGAGGTCTTTCGCATCTCACCCAGTGAAGTTCTTCTTCCGGAGTCATCAAAAAGCGACCGGATTTTTTCAGCGATTATCAGCGCGTTGTCGGAGAGACCCGTCACCTTTTTAACCGACAGAGCATTTGACTACAGCGGGGGGCGTGAACGGCTGATGGATCAATTCAAAACCCTTTCCCTCGAAGGGTTTGGCTGTGAACATTTAAAAGCCGGTGTTCGCGCCGCAGGCGCCCTCGTTTTTTACATAAGGGAGACCCAGAAACAAAAGATCGAGCATTTATCAAAGATCGAAACATATTCCCTGGGCAATTCCCTTGTTATCGACGAAATCAGTTTCCGCAACCTTGAAATTATCAAAAATATCCGTACAGGTTCCAGACAGGGGACCCTCATTGGCATCATGGATCGGACGGTGACGGCCATGGGGGGAAGGCTCCTGAAGCGGTGGGTCCGATATCCGTTGATGGAAATATCCGAAATACGGCTTCGGCAGGATGCAGTGGAAGAAGCAAAGGACAATATACCGGTCCGGCGGGATATCAGAGATCACTTGAAATCGGTTTATGATCTTGAACGTCTCGGAAGTAAGATCGCCATGGGGCATTCAAATGCCAGAGATCTCGGTGCGCTGAAGCGTTCCTTGAACAGCCTCCCGGATATATGGGCCGTGCTTTCGAAATTTAAAGCCACCCTTATCAACTCCGGTCAGAATATCGATGGCCTCGGCGAGTTGGCCGCTCTGATTGAAAAAGCCATCCGCGAAGATGCACCGCCAACCATCAATGAAGGCGGTATTATCAAAACCGGCTTCAACGCTCAACTGGATGAGTTGATTTTAATCAGCCGGGACGGGAAAAAATGGCTGGCCGAGCTCGAGGCCAGGGAGAAAGAATCCACCGGGATAAGCACCCTTAAAGTAAGGTACAATAAGGTTTTCGGTTACTTTATCGAAGTGCCGAAAACACGTTCGAAAGCGGTTCCAGTGCATTATGTGCGTAAACAGACGCTGGTCAATGCAGAGCGTTACATCACGGACGAGCTGAAAAATTTTGAAGTAAAGGTCCTGGGTGCAGAAGACCAAAGGGCCGGCCTTGAATACCAGATATTCAACGAGATTAAAGATGCGGTTGTCGACAACAACACGGACATTCAAGGGGTGGCGCATTTTTTGGCCAGACTCGACTGCCTGTTGAATTTGGCTGAGATCGCCGATCAAAACGATTACCACAGGCCCGAATTTAATGCCGAGGGCTTCATCCGGATTGAAGACGGGCGACACCCGGTGGTGGAGAAAATGATTGCCGGCGAGCGTTTCGTGCCGAATACGATCCGGATGGACAATACAGAAAATCAGATACTCATCATTACCGGACCCAATATGGCGGGAAAATCGACGGTGCTGCGTCAGGTGGCCCTCATGGTCCTTATGGCCCAGATGGGCTCTTTTATTCCTGCCGCCAAAGCTTCAATCGGTTCTACAGACAGAATATTTACACGTGTGGGGGCTCTGGACAACCTCTCCCAAGGGCAGAGCACATTTATGGTGGAAATGCAAGAAACCGCAAATATTTTAAACAGTGCAACGTCCCGGAGCCTCGTTATAATGGATGAGATCGGGCGGGGGACCAGTACCTTCGACGGCCTCAGTATTGCATGGGCGGTTGCGGAATACCTCCATGACTTAAATGATGTCGGCGTTAAAACCCTTTTTGCGACGCATTATCATGAATTAACGGAACTGGCTCGTTTGAAGGATCGGATCAAAAATTACAACATTGCGGTCAAGGAATGGAATGATGAAATTATTTTCTTGCGAAAACTGGTGGAAGGGAGCACCAATAGGAGTTATGGGATACAGGTCGCCCGCTTAGCAGGGGTTCCGAATATCGTGATCCAACGGGCGAAGAAGATTCTGTACGATATCGAAAATGATGAACATGGCTTGAAAGCACTGCCGGCCCTTTGTGACGGCGAAAAAATTTCGAAAAAAGGACATGTGCAGCTCAATCTTTTTTCAAAAATGGATCATTTTATCATTGAGAAACTTCAAAAAATGGATCTTTCGAAAATGACTCCCTTGGATGCTTTAAATTATCTGAACGAACTTCAGGAAAAGGCCAAAACCATTGTTATTGGATAGATTAAAATTAATTTTACCCTATATCCTCATCGGCTGTATACTTTCCATAACCGGGCAGCAGGTGTCCTTTGCAGCCACTTCAAAAGATACATACCACCAGGCTGAAGCCTGCTATAAAAAACTTCGCCACAGCCCCAAAAAACAGAAATACCGGGAGAACTGGCTCTTCTGTATCGAAAAGTTCAAAGCGGTTTACCGGCACAACCCTTCAGGTTCGTGGGCCCCTGCAGGACTTTATATGGCCGGCGTTTTGTATGAAGAACTGTATGGGCGATCATTCAAAACGTCTGATAAAGAAAACGCTTTTAAGGTGTACGATCTTCTTATAAAACGTTATCCAAAAAGCAAATACCGGCAAAAAGCTGAAAATGCCAAACGCCGGAAAGCCTTGAAAAAGACCCCGAAAACGACGTCCCCAAAAGTCATGCCTGGAAAAAACGATGCCCGGGCTTCGGTGGACAGCATTGAAACGGAGATAAACAAAGCATCTTCTACTCAAGACCTGAATACAAAGGAATCAGACCCGGGCAAAGCCGGGAACGCCGAAATTGTCGGACTGCGGTACTGGTCCAATCCGAACTACACCCGTGTGGTCATCGATGCAGATAATGAAGTATCCTACGCCCACAGACTTCTAAAAAAAGACACATCCATCAACAAACCCCAACGTCTTTATGTCGATTTAAACAACAGCAGACTGGGAAAAGACATTAAAAAACACATTCTCATCGATGACAATCTGCTCATGGATACGCGTGCCGGACAGTTCTCCTCGAATCAGGTCCGGGTGGTTGTTGATATCAAGTCCTTTAAAACGTATAAAATATTTTCCCTCAAAAACCCCTTCAGGATCGTCATCGATGTATGGGGAAAGGATCCAAGACCCACCCCATCGGTGGTAATAACGGATAAAAAAGGGGATAAGGTTCCGGCCGGGGCTTTGGCCAAACAGCTTTCCCTGGGCGTAAGACGCATTGTGATCGATCCGGGTCACGGGGGTCGGGATTATGGTGCGCCGGGTTATTTGAAAGGGGTTTATGAAAAAAATATTTCCCTGAAAGTTGCCAGACGCCTTGCCAATAAGATTCGCAAAAAGCTGAACTGTGAGGTGATCATAACCCGCAACAGCGACCGCAACCTTTCCCTGGAGGAGCGAACCGCCATCGCAAATACAAAAAATGCGGATCTTTTTATTTCCATACACACCAATGCTTCCAGGGACCGACGGGCCTACGGGATCGAAACATTTTTCCTGAATCTGGCCACAGACAATGATGCCATTTTGGTGGCTGCCAGAGAAAATGCCACGTCAACCAAAAATATCAGCGACCTTCAATCCATTTTAAGCGATCTCATGCAGAACGCAAAAATCAATGAATCAAGCCGCCTGGCGGGACATGTTCAGGGATCGTTGAAGGATCATTTGAGAAAGTACTACAGCAGAATAAAGAGTAAGGGCGTAAAACAGGCGCCGTTTTATGTTCTTTTGGGAGCCCAGATGCCGGCCATACTCATAGAGACCAGTTTTATCAGCAATTCTAGAGAATGCAAAAGACTCGTCAATCAAAAATATCAGGATCGAATGTGCGATGCCATCGTCAGAGGAATTCAGGCGTATATCAGGGAAACAAATCCCACCGCATTCATGGAAGTGAACCCAAAAAAAGATTCGGGAAAATACGGAGGTTAAACTATGGTGTACGACAACATTATTTTTAAAGTGGAAAAAGGGGTTGCAACGATTACGTTCAACAGGCCCGAAGTATTGAATGCATTGAACGAAGCATCGCTTCAAGAGTTTTCAAATGCCCTTGACGCGGTTGCTTCAGACGAAGACATCCGGGTCCTTGTCCTTACCGGCGCCGGAGAAAAGTCTTTTGTTGCCGGTGCGGATATCACGGAATTTCTTAGGTTCAACGTCCTTAAAGCCAAACTCTTTTCCGAAACGGGACATACACTGGTCCATAGACTCCAAGAATTGTCGATACCTGTTATTGCGGCGGTAAACGGCTTTGCTCTGGGAGGCGGATGTGAGATTGTTCTTGGGTGTGATTTTATCTACGCCGCTGAAAACGCCATGTTCGGTCTGCCGGAAATCAATCTTGGCATTATTCCCGGATTCGGCGGCACCCAGCGGTTGCCCAGATTGGTCGGTAAGAACATGGCCAAAGAAATGATATTCACCGGGAAAATGATTTCCGCAGCCGAAGCCCATACGGTGGGGCTGGTCAACACGGTCTGCTCTCAGGACCAGCTCATGAGTGAAGTGATGAAGACCGCAGCAGCCATGGCGTCAAAGGGAAAGGCGTCACTGCGTGCGGCAAAACAGGCCATCAACAGCGGTATGGATGTAGACCTCAAGACAGGCTGCAGAATAGAAATTGATGCCTTCGCCATCTGCCTGTCGAGCTCCGACGCAAAGGAAGGAACAGAGGCGTTTCTCGAAAAACGGAAAGCAAACTTCAAGGGGACTTTACAAGAATAAATCTTTTTCCTTGACATAATTTCATGAATCCATTATAGCTCCCTTCAAGCTAATATGGCTTTATAATAAAAATCTTAAGGGTTTAATACATGCGGTTTCGATTTTTCTACTTTGGGTTTTTTAGGTTTTTGGGTGGCTTCTTTTTTAGGAAGTCTATTCATGGGCCGGCAAGGTAGAAAACGACCAACTTGTTCAAAAACCATGGGTAGACAGAAAAAAAGAAACCCATGGTTTTCTTTTTATAGGCCGTGGGTTTAAAATCCGCGGCCTTTTTTATTGTTAATCGACATTCTGTTTGTACGCATTTAAGGTATTATATTATCCATTCAATGATCGTCAAAATAAAAACTATTCTGAAAGGAGTTTTGGAATGATTCTCGACATCGGATTTGAAACCATGCCAAGGGAAGATCTCGAGGCCATCATACTGCGCCGGCTCAAAACCATAATTGATCGTGTTTATTCAAATGTCCCTTTTTACAGGAAAAAATTCGAGGAAAATAATCTCTCGCCCAATGACATCCAGTCGCTGGAAGATTTAAAACGGATTCCGTTTACCACAAAAAAAGACCTAAGGGACAATTATCCCTTTGGAATGTTTGCCGTTCCCATGGAGACTGTTGTCCGGATCCATGCTTCGTCCGGAACCACGGGCAAACCGACCGTTGTGGGGTATACCGCAAGGGATGTGAATACCTGGGCCGAACTCATGGCCCGATCCCTGGCCGCAGGTGGCGCGACCCGTGAAGACATCATTCACAATGCATATGGATACGGGCTTTTTACCGGAGGACTGGGTATCCACTATGGCGCGGAAAAGCTCGGTGCTTCGGTTATTCCGGTTTCAGGGGGGAATACCAAAAGACAAATTGTGATAATGAAGGATTTCGGCCCCACCATTCTGACAGCAACCCCCTCATATGCGCTTCACCTCGCGGAAGTCGCCGAAGAAATGGGTGTTTCTTTTAAAGATTTAAAATTTAAATATGGAATATTCGGGGCCGAGCCTTGGTCGGAAAAAATGCGCGAGGAGATCGAACGAAAATTGAATCTGATTGCCGTAGATATTTACGGCTTAAGCGAGGTGATCGGCCCAGGGGTTGCCATTGAGTGTCACGAAGCCAAGCGCGGACTGCACATCTTCGAAGATCACTTCATCCCTGAAATTATCGATCCTGTATCCGGAGAAGTTCTTCCATACGGTGAAACCGGTGAGCTTGTTTTTACCACCATCACCAAGGAAGCATTTCCCGTTATCCGTTACCGGACGCGGGACATAACCTCACTGAATCCCGAGCCGTGTATATGCGGCCGGACGCATATTCGAATGAATCGGGTGAGCGGCCGTACAGATGACATGCTGATCATCCGGGGCGTTAATGTATTTCCCTCTCAGATCGAAAGCGTCCTTATGGAAATGGATGCGGCGGAGCCCCATTACCAGCTTGTGGTGGACAGGGAGGACAATCTGGACACGATGACCGTGCTGCTTGAAGTCGGTGAAAGCCTCTTTTCCGATGAAGTCAAACATCTGCAAAACCGGGAAAAAAAGATCGCAACAAATATAAAAGATTATCTCGGTGTTTCAGCCAGAGTGAAACTGGTGGAACCCAAGACCATTGCCCGTAGTGAGGGCAAGGCGGTCCGGGTGATCGACAATCGCAAAATTTAATTGACAAGGGTCAGGTGTCAGAGGGCAGGCCAATGACCCATGACACAATAATAAGGAGGACAGATATGCGGGCGGAACAGATTTCAGTCTTTTTGGAAAACAAGGCGGGACGTTTGGCTGAAGTTACAGCCATTCTTGGAGAAGCCGGTGTAAATATCCGGGCGCTTGCCGTTGCAGATACATCCGATTTCGGCGTACTTCGTCTGATCGTAGATGATAATGCAAAAGCGGTGGCGTCGCTAAAAAATCATGGGTTTACGGTAAGTAAAACCGATGTTGTGGCCGTAGAAGTGGAAGACAGGCCCGGGGGCCTTCACAGGATATTGGGTATTTTACACAAAGCCGAAATCAATGTGGAATACATGTATGCCTTTGTTCAGCACAGCGGAAAGAATGCGGTCATGATCTTCCGAATCGACAACATCGCCGACGCTGTCAAAATACTCCAAGAAAACAGCGTAACGATCATTGACGGAGATAAAGTATATACATTGTAAACCTTCGAAGATCTACGGGTTCAAGAGGATATCGGTGTAAACTTGGTCTTATAAAATTTTACTAACGTTAAACGCAAAAGGAGAGGAAAATGACACTCAGAAAAATTGCTGTTCTGTCCACGATTTGTCTTTTCGCCGTTGGACTGCTTGCCGGTCCGGCACTGGCCTTTAAAGGAGCCTACAAGGTGGGTGCCGTTTTTTCAGTAACGGGCCGAACTTCTTTTCTGGGAGACCCAGAAAAAAAGACCGCTGAAATGCTGGCTGAAAAAATCAACAATGCCGGCGGCATTAACGGAAAAAAACTGGAACTGATCATTTATGACAGCGAAGGGGATGCCACCAAGGCCAATCTTGCCGTCCGAAAACTGATCACCCAAGATAAGGTTTGTGCGGTGATCGGTCCCTCGCTGAGCGGGACGTCTTTGGCGGTTGTTCCTCTTGCCGCAAAATACGAAACCCCTCTGGTTTCCTGCGCAGCCAGCTATAAAATCGTCTGGGATGACAAAGAGAGCAAGGTGCGAAAATGGGTCTTCAAAACACCTCAGACAGATACCATGGCGGTGCAAGCGATTTACGCCTACTTGAATAAAAAAGGCGTCAACAAGATCGCTGTTCTGAGCGTTACCTCCGGTTTCGGTGCCAGCGGGCGCGGTGAACTCCTCCGTCTTGCCCCCGGGTATGGGATGAAAATTGTGGCGGACGAAAAATACGGCCCAAAGGATACGGATATGACCGCCCAGTTAACCAAAATCAAAGGAAAAGCGCCCCAGGTGATTGTCAATTGGTCGGTGGGGCCGACCCAGGTGGTGGTGCTTCGCAACTGGAAAGACCTGGGAATGACAAGCATTCCCTTCTATCAGAGTCACGGTTTCGGCAGCCGAAAGAATATCAAACTGGCCGCCGGGGCTGCCGAGGGGGTTTACTGTCCCCTGGGCGCAGTCAATGTTGCCGAGCTTTTGCCGGATGACCATCCTCAAAAGGCCGTAACCATGCAGTATATGAAAGACTACACCGCCAAATACAATGAGCCGTTGAGTTCCTTTGGCGGGCATGCCTGGGACGCCCTGGAATTGGTGGCGGATGCCCTTAAAGCCGTTGGCTGCGACAAAGCCAAAATCAGAGATTACCTTGAAAACACCCAAGGATTTGTCGGGCAGCACGGAGTTTTTAACTTTTCGCCGGACGACCACATCGGCCTGGACAAAAACGCATTTCAGATGGTCGTGGTCAAAGACGGCGACTGGACACTGGCAGAATAATCGGTTGGGTTGAGACCCAAAAACACCATACGAGGGCGGTTTTAGCACCGCCCTCGCTTTTTAATTTTTAATTCAAAATGGAAACCATCACATTGACCGGCCAGATTTTTCAATATCTGGTCACCGGCATCACCGTCGGCAGTGTTTATGCCATGGTGGCGGTCGGCTTCAATATCATTTATAACGTCACCGAGATCATAAACTTTGCCCAGGGTGAGTTTGTCATGCTGGGCGGATTGATTATGGTCTTTTTACACGTTGCCGTGGGGCTTCCGCTTATTTTGGCCTTTCCGGCCACAGTTGCCCTGGTCACTCTGGTGGGGGTATTGCTGGATAGATTGGCCATCAACCCGATCCGCCGGCCCACGGTATTAAGCCTGATTATTGCAACCATTGCCGCGTCTATCTTGATCAAGGGAACCGCCATGTTTATCTGGGGCAAAGATCCTTTTGATCTCCCGGCATTTTCAGGGCGCGACCCCATTACCGTTTTGGGAGCCGTCATTCAACCCCAGTATTTCTGGGTCATCGGCTTTCTGGTCTTGATCGTCATCGTATTGACCTTCTTTTTTGAAAGAACCATCATTGGAAAGGCCATGAGCGCCTGCGCGGACAATCCGGATGCCGCCAGTTTGGTAGGGATCGATGTCAAGCGGATGGTTCTGCTCTCATTTGCGCTGTCCGCCGCCATCGGCGCGGTGGCAGGTATTACGATGACTCCCATCGCCCTTATGGAATATGACCGGGGGGCCATGCTGGCCATAAAGGGATTCGGTGCCGCTGTTCTGGGGGGGTTGGGCAGTTTTCCCGGGGCTGTTATCGGCGGATTGATTTTGGGCGTCATCGAATCTCTGGGCGCTGGACTTATCTCTTCGGGTTACAAGGACGCTTTCGCATTGATCGTACTTTTGTTCGTTCTGTTTTTTAAACCCAGCGGAATTTTCGGAAATATAGAGATTAGCAAGATCAAAAGGTTTTAGGCATGCTTCGAATCGGAAAACTTCCCATCGCCCTTTTTGCCGGCTTCATCATCATCTTTCCTTGGGTTGCCGGTAAAGTTCCCGCCATAGGGAATTATACCGACATTATGGTTTTCGTGGGTATTTACTGCCTGATCACCATCGGTCTGGGGCTTTTAATGGGCTATGCCGGCCAGATTTCCGTTGGACATGCCGCTTTTTACGGTATCGGCGCCTATGTTTCCGCCATTCTGACCACCCGCTACGGCCTTAATCCGTGGTTCTGCATGTTCATCGCTGTATTGGTCACCGGCACGATTGCGTTTCTGGTGGGAGCGCCGTCGCTCAAACTCAAAGGGCATTATCTTGCCATGGCAACCCTTGCCTTCGGGATCATCGTTTTTATCATTTTCAATGAAGAAATCCAGTGGACCGGGGGGCCGGACGGCATGGCCGACATACCGGGTTTAAGCATATTCGGGTTTGAACTGGATTCCATTGAAAAATATTTTTACCTGGTCTGGGGTTTTGTCTTTGTCATATTGATTTTTACCATCAATGTCATTCAGTCCGATGCCGGGCGTGCACTGAGGGCGATCCACACCAGTGAGGCCGCCGCCAATTCCATGGGGGTCAACGTCTCTAAGTTCAAAGTTTTGGTCTTTGTTTATTCGGCCATTTTGGCATCTTTGGCGGGCAGTCTTTACGCCCACTATCTTAATTTTATCAACCCATCCACCTTCGACCTTTTCTTTTCTATCAAGCTGTTGATCATGATTGCTCTGGGGGGGATGTATAACATTTGGGGCGCGATTATCGGTGCCGGCATCATCACCTTTTTAAGCTACGAGTGGCTGCATTATTTTGAAGAATTTGAGGTCATTGTCTACGGTGCCATTCTTCTGGTGGTCACCATTTTTTTACCCAATGGACTGGTGGGGTTGCCGGGGATGCTCAAGGAATTGTTTGTGAGACAGAAGTCCAATGAATGATACAACGGCGGAAAATATTCTCGAGGTGCAAGGGGTGGTCATGGCCTTTGGCGGGCTGATGGCACTCTTTAAGCCGGATTTTAAGGTGAAAAGAGGGATCATCAAAGCCATTATCGGTCCCAACGGTGCTGGAAAAACCACGCTGTTCAACATCATTACCGGCTTTTTTACCCCCACCGAGGGGACGGTCCGCTTTAAGGGACGATCCATCAAAAAATTCAAAACCCACGAAATTGCCGCCCGGGGAATTTCACGGACATTCCAGACCGTCGAGCTGTTCGGCAATATGACCGTTCTGGAAAATGTCATGCTGGGATGCCATACCCGGGTCCCCACATCCTTTATGGCGTCAGGGTTTAGACTCCCGGGAGCCAAACGGAAAGAAGAAGAAATGCGGGACAGAGCCCTAAATATTTTGAAGTTCATCGGTCTGGCCGACAAGTTCGAAGAACCGGCCGACAACCTGCCGCTCGGGCAGCAGAAGATGCTGGAAATCGGACGGGCACTGGCCACTGAGCCGGAACTGATCTGCCTGGACGAACCTGCGGCGGGTCTCAATGAGACCGAAACTTATGTGGCATCTTCTCTGATCAAAGCCATCAACGCAAAAGGGATTACCGTTTTGCTGGTTGAGCATGACATGAAGGTGATCATGAATATATCCGATGAGATTGTGGTGCTCAATTACGGACAGAAGATCGCCGAAGGAACTCCGGAAGCGATCCGGGACAATTCAACGGTGATTGAAGCCTATTTGGGAAGCGAGGCTTAAAATATGCTCAAGATCGAGGGGCTTTGCGCCGCTTATGGCAGAATCCAGGTTCTCAAAAAAGTTTCCATAAAGGTTCCCAAAGGCGAGGTGGTTTCCATTATCGGGGCCAACGGGGCCGGCAAATCGACCCTGCTCAAGGCGATATCCGGGTTGATGAAGATCGATAAAGGCCGAATCCTGTATGAAGACCGCGACATTGCCGGTCTGTCTGCCAGCCGGATCGTCGGTTTGGGCATATCCAAGGTGCCCGAAGGGCGACAGATTTTTGCCCATCTCACGGTCCTGGACAATATCCACCTCGGAGCTTATTTATACTATAAACGCAGGAACCGTCACGAGATCAACGAGAAGGTCAAGGAGATTTATGAAATTTTTCCGATTCTTGAACAACGTTCAAAGCAGATCGCCGGCACCCTGTCCGGTGGAGAACAACAGATGTTGGCCATCGCCCGGGCTTTGATGGCCCGGCCAGAACTCCTTCTGTTGGATGAACCTTCCATGGGCATCGCGCCCTTGATCGTTCGCGAGATATTTCAGGTCGTAAAACAGCTGAACGAAACCGGAACCACGGTTCTGCTTGTGGAGCAGAATGCCAGAGCCGCCCTCAAAATTTCTCATTATTCCTACGTGATCGAACGGGGAGAAGTCGTTCTGGAAGGTTTGGCCGGAGAGCTCCTTCACAACCCGAAGGTCAAGGAAGTGTATCTCGGCGGTTAACCCCTAAATGTCTTGATATTAAAATGATGAATTCAGAAAATTCAGATAAAAACGAGAATGCCCCTAAAGATAAAAACAAAGTCGTTGTCCAGCTCATCTGGGGCATTGCACTCACCCTGGCCGGTATCGGGGTGTTTATCAGGATCCCCCAGGTCATGCCCAGGATCGAAAAGATCGAACAGTTTGCTTCGGTGATGTTTTTTATCCGTTTTAGCTTCTATCTTTTGGGTATGCTGCTGATCGGCGGGGGGCTGAAGAAAATTTATATTAACTCTGCCATATTTAAAGATCGGGGTTCTTCTCCAAATTAATTGGAGAAGAGGGGCCAAGGATTCCAGGGGTCAAGGATCCAAGGGTTTTTTCTTAAGACTTTATCAGCGTTTTAACATTCTTTCGATTTCCGGGATGTTTTTTTTGAGTGTACCCAATTCATTTTTTTCAATTAAATCTAAATCCCCTGCTCAATAGAAGATGAGACACTTATTTTACCCCAATTAACTACAACTAGTCGGGCGGCGATCCAAGATCGGTAACCCTTGCTTCCCATAAAATCGCGAAGCAATGGGCACACCGAAAATCATTTGGATTATCCCCCGTTTTATTTTCCACACCCTTTATCTGCTTGCACAGAAATTTGTGCATGGATGCCCATTTGAATGTGTAACTTCTATGGGTTTGCATCCATCAAAAATTCCCCTGGAATTCAATTCATTGGTTTTGCCGGTTTTATTCAATGTATCATGGGTCTCTGGAGAGCCTTTCAACTCCAGGCTTTGTGGGGCTTCAGGATCAAGGGACGGATTTTAAACTCTGCCGGGAATTAAAAAAAGTGCTTTCTGGCACGGACGTTGCTGAACCGGATATCATGGGTTTAAACCGCCGGAAACTCAAATTCGAAATTGCATATCGAAAAAATCTCCAGGACATTTGCAACAAAATACATGCCGCTGGAAATTTGGATGAGATTCTCGTTGATCTGAAAGACGAAATCACCGGGCTTTTTGAAGCGGAGCGGTTGACCGTTTATGTGGTCGATGGGAAAAAACGGGAACTTGTCTCAAGGTTTAAATCCGGAGATGAAATCGGTGAGATCCGCATTCCCATATCGAATACCAGCATCTCCGGATGCGCTGCTTTCAAGCGGAAGCTCATAAATATAAAAAATGTTTACGATGACCGAGAAGTGGCTTCCATCGATGAAGATCTGAAATTCGACAAAAGCTGGGATCAAAGGGCAGGTTTTAAGACCAAACAGGTCCTTGTGGTTCCGGTCATATTCAAAAAGTTTATCCTTGGCGTCATTCAGTTAATCAATCGGCGGGACGGCGGTTTGTTCAGCAGACTCGATGAGAAATCTGTCACCGAGATGGCCAAAATTCTGGGAATTGCCCTGTACAACCAGAAACGGATGGCAAAGGCAAGGCCCAGCAAGTTCGATGATCTTCTGGAACATCATATTCTGACTCAAAAAGAACTCGACAGGGCTGTTTCCGATGCCAGGAAGGGAAAAAAAACCATTGAATCGGTTTTAATGTCGGATTTTAAAATTCCCAAAAAAAAGATCGGAAAATCTTTGAGTCGGTTTTACAATGTTCCGTTTGTGGAGTATGACAAAGACATACCGGCTCCCAATGAACTGCTCACCGGCCTTAAAGTCCCTTTCATGCGCAACAATATCTGGGTTCCATTGAAGATGAAAGATGGAAAAATCGTTGTTGCAATCTACAATCCCTTCGACCTTCAGAAGATCGGTGAAATTAAGTCTCTTTTTCCCGGCAAGCCGCTATCCTTCTGCGTTGCATTAAAACAGGATGTCCTGAAATTAATAAACCACTTCACCCGGAAAGAAAAAAAACCGGTCTCCATCGAAGAACTCCTTAATCGGATTGAAGGTGAGGAAGAAGTTATAGAAGATGAAGAGGCCGTGTTGTATGAGGAGGACAGTGCCATTGTGCAACTGGTCCATAAAGTCATTTCCGAGGCCCATGCCCGGGGATCTTCGGATATTCATATCGAACCATATCCGGGGAAAGAAAAGACGCAGATCCGGATACGGGTCGACGGGATGTGTCAGGTCTTCGAGGCCGTCTCCTATGCGCTTCGGGATAAAATCGTATCTCGGATTAAAATCATGGCCGGTCTTGACATTGTGGAGCGGCGCAAACCCCAGGACGGCACCATCAAATTCAAAAATTACGGCGGTCCAAACATTGAACTCCGGGTGGCCACAATCCCGACACAAGGCGGTGTGGAAGATGTTGTTATGCGGATACTCCATTCGGGCGAACCGCTTCCCCTGAATACAATCGGTTTTTCCACCGCCAATTACAACAACTTTATCAGCGCCGTCACCAAACCCTATGGCCTCATATTTGTATGCGGTCCCACCGGTTCCGGCAAGACGTCTACCCTCCATTCAGCTCTGGCGTATATCAATACCACCGAAACCAAGATCTGGACCGCAGAAGACCCGGTGGAGATCAGCCAGCGGGGACTGCGACAGGTTCAGGTAAAGCCCAAAATCGGGCTGGACTTTGCTTCTGCAATGCGGGCATTTTTAAGATTGGACCCGGATGTGATCATGGTCGGTGAGATGCGAGACCGGGAGACCACATCCATCGGCATTGAGGCATCGCTCACAGGGCACCTGGTATTTTCAACCCTTCATACGAACAGCGCCCCTGAAAGTATCAGCCGGCTCCTTGACATGGGAATGGACCCGTTCAACTTCGCAGATGCCATATTGTGTATTCTTGCTCAACGTCTTGTTCGCACCTTGTGTAGACGTTGTAAAGCATCATATCATCCATCCCGGAAGGAATACGACGAGTTGGTTCGGGAATATGGTCCGGCTCAGGAAATTAAAGAGAACGTTGATATCCACTACACCGACAATCTGATGCTGAACCGGCCAACGGGCTGCCCGGATTGCTACAACGCCGGATATGCAGGCCGAATGGCCCTTCATGAACTGTTGGTGGGGACCGAAGCGATGAAAAAACTGATCCAGAACCGATCACCGGTGGAAGTGATACGGGATCAGGCCATGAGAGACGGCATGAAAACCTTAAAACAAGACGGCATTGAAAAAATTTTTGGGGGAAACTGTGATCTGATGCAGGTGAGGAAAGTGTGCATCAAATAGTTTCCATCCATAAATGGCCCTTTTTGCCCGGATCTTCGTTCTCCGCGGGTTTCCGGCTGCGGCATACAGGGAGTATGCCTCACCGAAAACCCTTGTGCGGCCTTGATCCAGACAAAAATTGCTCATTTATGAATTGGAAACGCAACGTGTCCATTTAACAATTGTGGATGGAAACTAAATAGGAACAACCCGGGTAGATGCGCTAAAGTGCTTTGCTGCTTTTCATGGCGGCTTTAAACTTCTTCAGCTGACTTTGATAATAGGCTCGGTTTTTCGGTGTCATTTCAAGGGCGCGGGTAGCAGCGAGAACGGCCATTTCAAACTGACCGTTCACATAATAACTTTCAGCGAGGGTGTCGAATATGTGCGGGGCACCTTTGAGCTCCGCAGCTTTTTTTGCAAGGACCAGTGCTTTTTTCGGATCGCGAAAGGTGTCGACTTCGCAGGTGGCATAGAGCCATGCAAGGTTGTTCAAGGCATACGGGTTGTCGGGATCGAGCTGTAATGACTGTTCATAAGCCTTTATGGTTTCCGTGTAGTTTTTATTGCTGAAATAAAGATCCCCCAGTGTGGTGTAGAGGAGCGGATTGTCGGGGGTTTTCTCAAGCTCCCTTTGTATGACCTTTTCAAAAAAATGCGTGTTTAATTTCTTGCCGGCTTCACCAAAATTCAAATTATACCCGATGCCGCAGATGAGCACGATCCCCACCAGATATGCCGCGATACTTTTTTTTACTTTGTTGTCATGGCGGGTTATCCAGGTCCTGTCTGCTTCGCACTTTTTCAGATATTCGATCCGTTTTCTAATACTGAAATGGTGCCAGTTGGGTTTGTCAGACGGGTGTCCGCTGGTTGCAGCGATTTTTTCAAATGTGGAGATCAACGGTCCGGCACTATCGAAAAGCGTATACACGTAGGTGTCGGCCTGCCGCTCGAAATTACGCATAAAATAACCGAAAATGAAGCGAAAATAGATCAAAAAAACGGTGATAATGACCAGGCTGAATATGGATGTGGTAACGGTGGTCTGATCGATGCCTGTGGCGGTTATGAGCCTGTAAATGGTTTCTGAAAAAACAATGGAATATACCAGCAGATTGAATGTGGCATAGGAGATCATCATGTAGCCCACAAAAAACAGAAGATAAAATAAAAGATGCTTTTTTTTGATGTGTCCGATTTCGTGGGCGATGACCGCATCGATTTCTTCGGGTTCCAACATTTGCAATAGGCCATTGGTGACCAGAATGTAGCGGAATTTCTTGATCAGTCCCATGACACCGGCGGTAATCATTCTTCCGCCGAATATGGGCCAGTAAAGAATGTTGGCATATCCCATTTCAGCTCTTCGGCAAAGATTTTCAATCCGGCTTCTGTGGTGGCCTGTTTCAAGGGGCCGACATCGCCAGAATTTCTGAATCATGGTCGGACCTAGAATGGCAATTGCCAAAAGGAAAATAAGGAAATAGGCTACCTCGCCCTCGGTGGTTGATAGCAAGCGTTTCGGAAATTCAAAGGGCAGGGCATTGATGATATCCGCGATGCCGGAAAGCAGAAGCCAGGGCAGAAGTATGGGGGCTGAAAATGAAATTTGGGAGAGAACATACGATCTTCTTGAAATGTCGGTTCTGTAGAGGGCTTGATCCGGGCCGTAAGCACATGCCCATACAATTGCCAGGTAAAAGATAAAAAGAAAAAGGAACAACAATGCCTGAAAAGTAGGGATGACGGCCAACAAGGGGATGTTCGTCAAAAAAGACGTGAGATTCAGTCCGTAAATATCGATGGAAAAAAGAACGATGGCCAATATGGATTGGCGGGTTAATGTGGCGCTGAATTTATTGTCA
>Ga0209165_10000142_pt1 | contig 31656 bp, 28 predicted proteins | sample tdAd001_FD_187122 | JGI IMG/M metagenome (GOLD analysis project Ga0209165, IMG submission 187122) | Marine sediment microbial communities from the Atlantic coast under amendment with organic carbon and nitrate - tdAd00.1 (SPAdes)... | ecosystem: Environmental > Aquatic > Marine > Coastal >... | reverse complement strand
ACCTGTGCTGGCAAAATTGATGCGCTACAGCAGGAAATCCGCTCCGCTCATCCTTACGCCGTAGCCGAAATATTGTGTTTTAAGATAGACTCTGGCGACCCCGAATATCTGGACTGGATTACACAATCGACACAATGAAGATATACAAACAAATCTTTGCTCTTGGGCTCCTGTTACTGCTCGCCCAAAGCCCGGTATCGCAAGCGCAGGAACAGGAATTGCTGCCGCCCGAAGAGGCGTTTAGTTTAAGCGCCTGGGTCGAGGGCGACACGCTGATTACCGAGTATAAAATCGCGCCAGGCTACTACATGTATCGCGAACGCTTCGATTTTCAGATCGAAACCAGCGATACCCCGGCACGCTTCGACGCTGCGGTGATTCCTGATGGCAAGGTCAAGGAAGACGAATTCTTCGGCAAAATGGAAACCTATCGCAATAGCGTCAAAATCAAGTTGCCGCTACTCTTCGATGGCAAGGCTGCCAACAGTTTGCAAGTCAAGATGACCAGCCAGGGCTGTGCCGATATCGGAGTTTGCTATCCGCCGCTGAAACAATCCCTGGCAGTTGAACTGGCTTCTAATGCCCGCATCATACCTACCGCCTGGGTGGCCAACAAAGCGCCCGCCGAAAGTCTGGGGGGAGATGTCGCCGCATTGCAGGCCTTGCTGGCTGAAGTATCCACCAACCTTGAAAATCAGCAGCAATCGAGCAATGTTGAAAATGCGGACAGCGGCGATGCTCTCTCTGTATTACAGGCACTCGGTGAAGATATCGGCCTTGACGGTGACGACGAAATCCTGCATCCGGACCAGGCCTTTATCCTGTCGGCAAAGCTTGATGCCAACAATGTCATTCAAACCAGCATTCTGCTGGCAGATCATATTTACCTGTATCGAGACAAGATCAAGATTTCGATGATTAATGGGGATGGCCACGCACTCGGCGCAATTTCCGTACCCAGGGGCAAAAAGAAGACCGACGAGTTTCTTGGACCCACCGAGGTTATCTACGACCAGGTAAACGTATCGATTCCAGTCATTTCGGTACCCGGCGCCAGTAGCCAGTTCACACTGTCCTACCAGTACCAGGGTTGCGTCGAAGACCGAATCTGCTATCCACCGGTCACCAAATACCTCGCCGTTGACGCGAACGAAGGCCTGATCCAGGTGGTTAATGAAATCTCCGATGCCGGCAGCATGCCGTCGGCCGCGGCGGCCAGCACCGATACCGGGCAAGCCCAGGCACCGGTGTCCGAGCAGGATCAATTTGCGCAACTGCTGAAAGACGAAAGCCTGCTGCTGATCATTGGCTTGTTCTTCCTCGCGGGTATCGGCCTCACCTTTACTCCCTGCGTGTTTCCAATGATCCCGATACTGTCCAGCATCATCGCCGGTCAGGGTTCGACTATTACCACAGGCAAAGCTTTTACGCTGTCGCTGGTATACGTGCTCTCGATGGCGTCCACTTACGCAGTTGTAGGCGCGATAGTCGGCTACTACGGCGCCGCATTTAATATTCAGATCTGGTTCCAGGACCCGGTTATTCTTAGTGTCTTCGCCGCTATATTCGTCTTATTGGCGTTGTCGATGTTTGGTTTTTACGAACTGCAAATGCCAAACGCAATCCAGTCACGCCTCACCGCTATCAGCAGTAGTCAGCAAGGAGGCACCCTGATCGGGGTCGGGTTGATGGGTTTATTCTCGGCGATTATCGTTGGCCCGTGTATCACCGCCCCGCTGGTGGGCGCGTTAATATTCATTTCGCAAACCCAGGACTGGCAGCTAGGTGGCCTCGCACTGTTCGCACTGGGTCTTGGCATGGGCGTACCCCTGATCCTGGTCGGTACATCGGCCGGAAAACTGTTACCGCGCGCAGGTGGCTGGATGGATACCGTCAAGGCGGTTTTTGGTGTTGTGATGCTGGCAGTCGCAATTTGGCTGCTGGAACGTTTTTTACCAGTCAGTTTTACCATGACACTGATTGCAGCCCTGCTGATAGGCTCCTCGATATATATGGGGGCGCTCGACTCCCTTGGTCAAGCAGCCTCCGGTTGGCAACGATTCTTTAAATCTATCGGGCTGTTAATCCTTATCTACGGAATTGCTTACCTGATCGGCGCGGCCGCAGGCAGTCATGACCTGATTCAACCCTTGCGCGGTCTCGCCGCCACCTCCGGCGCTACTCAGCAGGCTGAGCAACATGTAGTTTTCAGACAGATTAAAGGCAGCCAGGGTTTACAGTTGGCCCTGGCTGACTCAACGCGCCAGAACCGCGAATCGATGCTGGATTTTTATGCCGACTGGTGCATCTCGTGCAAGGAAATGGAAAAGTACGCCTTTACCCATCCAGAAGTACTTGCTGCACTAAGAGAAGTGGCAACCTTGCAGGCCGATGTGACTGACAATGACAGGATCGATACCGAATTGATGAGTTCACTGGGTATATATGGACCACCCGCAATTCTGTTTTTCGATGCTAACGGTGAGGAAATCCGCCATCGACGCGTGGTCGGAGAAATGTCAGGCGAGCGGTTTGCCGAGCACGTCGTTACCACTTTTCAGTGAATCGTAATCTATTGCAGCTAGCGGTCATCGGCCTGGTTTCGATGCTGGGCGGTGCGTTATTGTTTAACCTGCTGCAGCCTGATCCATCAACAATACCACCGGCTTCCTCAACTACTCCGATCGAACTGCATTCGATTCCGCTGTTCGATTTGAGCGGCCAACAAACCTCTATTGGTGACTGGAAAGGCGATATTCTAATCGTCAACTTCTGGGCGCCCTGGTGCGCACCCTGCCGACGCGAAGTGCCGAGTTTGATCAAAGTACATCAGGTATATGCGCAACAGGGAGTACGCGTGCTCGGTATTGCATTCGATAGCGAACCACAGGTAAGCCAGTTTGCTGCCGATTATCAAATCAACTATCCATTGTTCCTCGGCGGCAATCGAACCGCGATGTATAACGCGGCTTTCGGCAACCCAAGCGGTAGCCTGCCTTTTACAGCTTTGCTGGATCGCAATCAGCGCATTGTATTTCAACATAACGGTGAGCTCAGTTCTGCGCAGTTACGCGAACAGCTTGAAGCCCTGTTATAAGTTGTTGACTCATGTGTATTAATTATATTGTGTCGACAACTTCGCCAAAATAGTGGTTATCACGCGAAAACTGGACTCTATCTTCTCTATATGTAAAAATCTCGGGAATTAACGTCCAGGCTTGGAAAAACTCCCGATGACTAAAATTCTGGTCATACATGGCCCTAACTTAAACCTGCTAGGTACGCGTGAACCCGAAGTTTACGGGGCCGACACGTTGGCGGATATCAACCAGGAGCTGTCGCAGTTAGCGGCACAAAAAGGGGTGGAACTGGAGACTTATCAGTCCAACGACGAGGGTGATATCGTCAGCCGCATCCAGCAGGCGGGGACTAAGAAAATCGAGTTCATCATTATCAATCCCGCTGCCTACACGCATACCAGCGTTGCTATCCGGGACGCGTTCCTGGCAACCCGGATCCCGTTTATCGAGGTTCACCTGTCGAACGTATTCGCCCGCGAGGAATTCAGAACGCACTCTTACCTGTCCGATCTGGCGGTAGGAGTCATTAGTGGATTCGGCAAGAATAGCTATCTGCTGGCACTCGATGCCGCCGTTATCCAATGTAACAAATCCGTTAACCAGGGGTCCGCATAAATGGATATCCGTAAAATTAAAAAACTGATCGAGTTACTCGAAACATCCGGCATCGCCGAACTGGAAATCAAGGAAGGCGAAGAATCGGTAAGAATAAGCCGGCAGATGCCGACTGTCGTGCAGAGCGCCGCACCGATCACCGCGCCACTGGCAGCGGCCCCGGTCACAGCCGCTCCACCAGCGGCAAATGCAGCCGAAGAAGTAAGCGGGCACCAGGTCAAATCACCGATGGTGGGCACCTTTTACGGCGCCGCTTCACCGACTTCAGGTCCCTTCGTGACTACCGGCCAACAGGTTAGCATCGGTGACACACTGTGTATCATCGAGGCGATGAAAATGATGAATCAGATTGAAGCCGACAAAACCGGCACGATACGCTCAATCATGGTTGAGGACGGTAGCCCGGTCGAATTCGATCAGATACTGTTTATCATCGAGTAGGGCAGACGCCGGGGAGCCCACCAAATGCTGGAAAAAATTGTAATCGCCAACCGCGGTGAAATCGCGTTACGCATTCTGCGCGCCTGCCGTGAAATGGATATCAAGACCGTTGCTGTACATTCGACCGCGGACCGTGACCTCAAACACGTACGTCTTGCGGATGAATCGGTTTGCATCGGTCCGGCTTCTTCCCTTGATAGCTATCTGAATATCCCGGCACTGATTTGTGCGGCTGAATTGACCAATGCCGATGGTATTCATCCGGGATATGGTTTTCTATCCGAAAATGCTGAATTTGCCGAGCAGGTAGAATCGAGCGGCTTCAAGTTCATCGGGCCCAGCGCTGCAGCGATTCGAACCATGGGCGACAAGGTGGCGGCTATCAAGGCGATGAAGTCGTCCGGAGTGCCTACGGTACCGGGTTCAGACGGCCCATTAGGAGAAAACAAGGATGAAAACATCGAGATTGGCCGCAACATCGGCTACCCGGTAATTATCAAGGCCGCCGGCGGTGGTGGCGGACGCGGTATGCGTGTGGTACATGCCGAAGGCAGCCTGATGAACTCGATCCAGCTAACCAAATCCGAGGCGGCGGCGGCTTTCAACAACGACGTCGTTTACATGGAAAAATTTCTTGGCGCACCACGCCACATCGAAATCCAGGTGCTCGCCGATGCGCATGGCAATGCTATTCACCTGGCAGAGCGTGATTGTTCCATGCAACGCCGACACCAGAAGGTTGTCGAAGAGGCACCGGCACCCGGAATTACCGCGCAACAACGCGAAGCCATCGGCAACCGCTGCGCCGAGGCCTGTATCAAAATGGGATACGAAGGTGCCGGCACCTTCGAATTTCTATACGAAAATAGAGAATTCTATTTCATCGAAATGAATACCCGGGTTCAGGTCGAACACCCGGTCACCGAAATGATCACCTGGGTCGATATAATCAAGGAACAGATCTCGATCGCCTCCGGCAACCCGTTACGCTATAAACAGGAAGATATCCAGATACACGGCCATGCTATCGAATGTCGAATCAACGCCGAGGATTCGAAGACTTTCCTGCCCTCGCCCGGAAAAATTACACTTTATCATGCACCCGGCGGGCCCGGAGTGCGTATGGACTCTCATATCTACAACGGTTACACAGTCCCGCCATACTACGATTCGATGATCGGCAAGTTAATCACCTATGGCAATTCGCGCGAGTCTGCCATAGCTCGGATGAACGGGGCGCTCTCGGAAATCGTTATCGAGGGCATCAAAACCAATATCGATTTGCAAAAGGAAATTCTCAGCGATGGGAATTTTGTGATAGGCGGAACCGATATCCACTATCTCGAGAAGAAGCTCGGGATCGACTAGCTAGATGACATGGTGGCAATTCAGCCTGAATTGTCAGGCCTCGGAACTGGAACAGGTCGAAGAGCTGATGCTGGGGCTTGGTGCGCTAAGTATCTCACTAAGCGATGCGGGTGACGAACCGATTTACGAACCCCTGCCGGGCGACAACCCGGTATGGCAGGAGTCAATTGTCGCCGCAACCTTCGATGGCGCCAACGACCACGAATTCCTCTACCGGCAGTTAACCGGCGAGCTACCCGATCACCTGGCGAGCGGAGTTCGACTAAAGACCTTGCAGGATCAGGATTGGGACCAGGCTTACAAACAACATTTCCAGCCGTTGCAATGTGCACCGCAGCTGTGGATCGTACCAAGCTGGTCTGAACCTCCCGACCCTGGCGCCACCAATATTCAACTGGACCCCGGTCTCGCTTTTGGCACCGGTAGCCACCCTACCACCGCGTTATGCCTGGCCTGGCTGGGTGCCAACAATATCAATAATCACCACGTAATTGATTATGGTTGCGGCTCGGGCATTCTTGCCATCACGGCCATCAAACTCGGTGCACAACAGGTAGTCGCGGTCGATATCGATTTGCAGGCCCTGACCGCCTGCAAATCGAACATGCAGGTGAACGGTATCAATAGCAAGCAGATACAGGTTATTTCGCCCGGGGAGCTGGAAGCATCAGCGACGGATCTGTTAATGGCCAATATTCTCGCCGGCCCGCTGGTCGAACTGGCGCCCCGTTTTGCCGAGCTGGTCCGACCCGGCGGCCAGATATTGCTGTCGGGGATACTCGATACCCAGGTGGAAGAAATACAATCGGCCTATCGACCCTGTTTTAAACTTGACCCAGTTAGCTACCGAGACGAATGGGTCTGTATCAGCGGTAATCGACTCTGATGTTTAGCAGCACACATCTCGGCGAAGTGATGGAAACAACCTGCCCTCAGTGCAAGAGTCGTTTTCGTCTTACCGAGGAACAACTCAGGCAAGCCAATGGTAATGTTTGTTGCGGCGAATGCGGTAGTGTTTTCAATGCCATGGAGGACCTGCAGAACTACGAGGGGGAATTACCACCCGACTATTTCGAGCGACAGGCAGAAGCGGATGAATTACTGCATGAGAATTCCCTGCCGGGGGCCGATCCCGACGTTGAAACAGAATTTGTGGAACGCCGCCAGGTTAGTCTGCACGAGGCCATGTACGGCTCCGAACGCCGTTCATTTTTTGCGTTCGGACCGATGGGGTGGTTTGTCTGCATATTATTGTTAGCCGCAGTTGGCATCGCGCAGACAATATATTATCAGCGCTATCAGCTGATCGAAAATCCGCGCTACCAGCAACAGGTGATCAACCTGTGCCTGGTATTACCCTGTGCTGAAACATCATTTTCCAGCATCGAAGAAATTCGTCTACTGGAACGTAACGTGTTCACCCATCCAGTGGCCACCGATGCACTGATGGTAACCGGATCATTTGTCAACCAGGCACCCTTTGCGCAAAAACTGCCCGACCTGTTGATCAGCCTGTTTGATGTCCAGGGCAAGCTGATAGCGAATCGCCTCTTCACCCCGGCCGAGTATTTGCTGGGGGACAGAAATCGTGGCGTTGTAAGGCCCGAATTACCGGTTCAGTTTCGGCTCGAAATCGTCGACCCGGGAACCGATGCCCTGACCTACGAGTTCGAATTTTTCTGACTTTTTTCTACAATAAGTCACATTAATGCCGACATCGAAATATACTGGTATATGAACACTGAAACTCGGAGTATATTGCGCTGTTTCTGGGCCGTTCCCAGGGATTACAGAACCGCTACTCGATGCATCTAAAAATCAATTTCACCAGGTTTTTTCCGTTCCTGCGCTGGGGCAGAAATATAACACGCGAAAGTGCGCGTGCCGACGCCCTGGCCGGGCTTACCGGCGCCGCTATCGTGCTGCCGCAGGGCGTTGCTTTCGCAGCAATAGCCGGCATGCCCCCCGAATACGGGCTTTACACGAGCATGGTGCCAGCTGTCATCGCCGCCTTATTTGGTTCTTCCTGGCACCTCGTATCCGGGCCAACCACCGCGGCCTCGATCATCATGTTTGCCTCTCTGAGTGGTATGGCCGCACCAGGCAGCGAAGAGTATGTCGCACTTGCGATCACACTCGCCTTCATGGTGGGAGTGCTGCAACTGGTCATGGGAATGGTGCGTCTCGGCGCCCTGGTGAATTTCATCTCGCATTCGGTGGTGGTCGGATTTACCGCGGGCGCGGCTTGCCTGATCGCCGCTAAACAGTCCGAGGAGTTTCTCGGCATCGATATTCCCGACGGGACTCACCTGCTGAATACGATCGAGTTCCTGTGGATTAACTGGGATCAGTTGCACCCACTGGTAATGCTGGTCGCAATCATCACTCTGCTAAGCGGTATTGGTTGCCATCGATGCTTCGGAGGCATGAGTATGATTGCCGCGCTGGTGTTCGGCAGTCTCGCAGCGGCATTGTTCAACTTCGCCTTTGGCGAAGAATTTTCCGGCATAGAGATGATGGGCGCATTGCCGCAGCAATTACCGCCACTGTCGATGCCGCAATTTTCACTCGACGTGTTTCGGCAACTGTCTCCGCTGGCACTGGCGATGACATTATTTGCACTGACCGAGGCAGTATCGATTGCACGTTCAATCTCACTGAAATCCGGTCAACCAATCGCAGGTAACCAGGAATTTATCGGGCAGGGACTATCCAATATTTTCGGCAGTTTCTTTTCGGCCTATGTCGCCACCGGTTCTTTTAACCGCAGCGGAGCCAATTATGACGCCGGTGCGCGTAGTCCGTTAGCGGCGATACTCGCAGGCCTGTTGCTGGTGGTTTTCGTATTGCTGCTTGCACCATTGACTTCCTACCTGCCCAAGGCGGCCGTGGCCGGGCTATTGTTTCTGGTTGCATGGCGCCTGATCAATTTCGAGCAGATTCATAAAATTCTGCGCGCCGACCAGAATGAAGCGATAATCCTCGGCATCGTCTTTTTCGGGACCGTCTTCTTCTCGATAGAATTCGCCATTCTCGCGGGTGTAATACTGTCGCTAATGATTTTCCTGCGCAAAACTTCACGCCCCAGATTGTCACCTCGCGTGCCTGATCCGACATCGAGAACGCGTAAGTTTGTCTATGGGCAATTCCTGCCCGAATGCCCACAACTCAAGATACTGCGCCTCGACGATTCGCTTTACTTTGGTTCGGTTGCGCATGTGGGAGAACTGTTACGCCGATACCGGGAACACTATCCCGAACAAAAGCATTTATTTCTGTTAACCAAGGGTGTCGCCCAGGTAGATGTTGCCGGCGCTGAACTGATTATCAAGGAAGCACGAGAACGACGTAATCTCGGTGGTGATCTATACATGTACCAGCTGCGGGACTCTGCATCTAATGTATTTGTCCGTGGCGGTTATGGTGATGAAATCGGCGAAGCCAACATATACAACTCCAAGGAAGGAGCGATCTCGGCAATATTCGACAGACTGGATAAAAATATATGCGCAACCTGCGAACTACGCATCTTCAACGAATGTCAGTCGATAGAGAAAGCGGCCGAGAACTCGGCTGAGAAACCACAAAAGTAATCACTCATGTCGTTTGCTATAGGCCCTCATCGTTTTGCAAACCGCCTGGTGCTGGCACCCATGGCAGGGGTCACCGATCGCCCGTTTCGCCAGTTGTGCCGACAACTCGGCGCCGGCATGACTGTATCTGAAATGATTACCAGTCGTCCCGATCTGCGTACCAGCCGCAAGACCCGGCTACGCATGGATCATCAGGGTGAACCAGGACCGGTTATCGTTCAAATCGCCGGCGGTATTCCCATGATGATGGCCGAGGCCGCGGTCCATAATGTCGAAAATGGCGCCCAGATCATCGATATCAACATGGGCTGCCCGGCCAAGAAAGTTTGCAAGGTGGATGCGGGTTCAGCTCTGCTCAAGGACAGCAAGCTGGTCGAATCTATTCTATCCGCGGTTGTAGGCGCGGTGTCGGTACCGGTAACGCTCAAGATACGCACCGGTTGGTCACGCAGTCAACGCAACGCGATTGAGATCGCGCAGATCGCCGAAGACTGCGGAATTCAGGCCCTGAGCATCCATGGTCGCACCCGGGAAGACAGATATCATGGTAGCGCCGAGTACGACACCATTCGCCAGGTCAAAGAAAATACTCAGCTGCCGGTAATCGCAAATGGCGATATCGATTCGGTACAAAAAGCAAAAATGGTCATGGACTTCACAGCTGCGGATGCTATTATGGTCGGCCGAATCGCGCAGCAGCGTCCGTGGATTTTTGGCCAGATTGAGCAATTTCTGAACAACGGCATAGAGCCCGAAGAACCCGCAGACGAACTAAAACATACATGGCTCATCGGCCATCTAAAAAATCTGTACGCGTTTTACGGAGAGCATCAGGGGGTGCGGATCGCGCGCAAGCATATTAACTGGCAACTTGGCCACAAGCAGAACTATAACAAGGTCAAGCCTCTGCTAATGCAGGCACGAACCGCGACAGAGCAGCTGGAGACGATCGAAGCTTACTTTAACGACTGCTACCTGACGAGCTATGACTGGGCATCCTGAACAGTGCCCGAGGAGCAACCTGGTTAGTGAGTGTGGCAAAAAAGAAAAATACAAGCTTGTTGCAACAATCGGTAGAAATGGCGATTCGTAAGTATCTGGACGATCTTGACGGCGAGCTACCCTGTAACCTGTTCGACACCGTGATTTCTGAAATCGAACAACCGATGCTGAAAACTGTGCTTCGACATTGTGACAACAACCAGTCGAGAACCGCTTCCTGCCTCGGCATCAATCGTGGAACCTTGCGTAAGAAACTTAAGCAATACCATATCGAACATTAGTACCAGCCCCCTATTTCCCATACCAACACGGACCAAATATGCCCCCAGCTATTCGCCGCGCACTAATCAGCGTCTCCGATAAAACCGGCGTTGTCGAACTGGCACAGAGCCTGCACGATAACGGCGTCGAACTACTTTCCACCGGCGGTACTGCCAAACTGATTGCCGAACAGGGTATTGCGGTCACCGAAATCTCCGCGTATACCGGTTTCCCCGAAATGATGGCGGGACGCGTCAAAACTTTGCATCCCAAAGTGCATGGCGGCATTCTCGGGCGCCGCGGAATCGATGATGCAGTCATGCAGGAACACGACATCGACCCGATTGACCTGGTGATAATCAATCTCTACCCATTCCAGAAAACTGTCGCTAATCCCGATTGTAGTCTCGACGACGCAATCGAAAATATTGATATCGGCGGGCCCGCAATGGTACGTGCCGCGGCGAAGAATCATGCCAGCGTTACTGTTGTCGTCAACCCTGATGATTACGCGCCACTATTGCAGGAAATGGAAGCCAAAGGTGAAGTCAGCGAGGCGACGCGATTTTCACTGGCGATCAAGGCCTATGAGCACACCGCACAATATGATGGCGCCATTGCAAATTATTTCGGGCACATGGTGCAGTCATCTGAAGACCAGGCTTTTCCGCGTACCTTGAACCTGCAGTTTCAGCATACGCAGACAATGCGCTACGGAGAAAACCCCCATCAGGCAGCGGCCTTCTACAGCGCCCATGGAAACCAGGAACCCAGTGTTGCCAGCGCCATACAAATTCAGGGCAAAGCGCTTTCGTTTAATAATATCGCCGATACCGATGCAGCACTCGAATGCGTCAAGCAATTCGAAAATCCGTGCTGTGTGATTGTCAAACATGCAAATCCCTGCGGCGTTGCGCAGGCCGACAACATATATGACGCGTACCAGCTTGCGTTTAGTACCGATCCGGAATCCGCGTTTGGCGGCATCATCGCCTTCAACCGCCCGCTCGATCCCAGCACCGCGCAAGCCATCATCGATAAACAGTTTGTCGAAGTCATTATCGCGCCGGCGGTTGCCGACGAAGCAAGCGAAGTAGTCGCAAGTAAAGAAAACGTACGCCTGCTAAGCTGCGGACAGTGGGATAGCGCGCAAACCCGTTTCGATTACAAGCATGTCAACGGCGGGATACTGGTCCAGGAGGCTGACCAGGCGCTCTACCAGGGTCTCGAAGTAGTCAGCGAAGTACAACCCGACGACCAGCAGATGCGGGATTTAGTGTTCGCCTGGCAGGTCGCCAAGTTCGTCAAATCCAACGCCATAATTTATGCGCGTAACAGTATGACCATCGGTGTTGGGGCCGGACAAATGTCTCGTATTAACAGCGCGCGAATCGCCGCCATCAAGGCCGAGCACGCCGGCCTCGAAGTAGCCGGGTCGGTGATGGCCTCGGACGCTTTCTTCCCCTTTCGCGATGGCATCGATGCTGCCAATCAAGTCGGCATTCGAGCGATAATCCAACCGGGTGGCTCGATGCGTGACGACGAAGTTATCGCCACCGCGAATGAGCATGGCATGGCGATGGTTTTCACCGGAATGCGACATTTTCGACATTAGCCTGCATATTGCACCAGTCGGTCTCAGGCCTTGATATAACCAATTGAACTGTAAGCGTAGAATGAAATTTTTGTTGCTAAACTCAAAAACACAACTTGTCACCGGCCCGAGCCCTATCCCGGCCCTGACTCGTCCAGAGACGGATGTACATAGATGAAAGTGTTAATCGTTGGTGGCGGCGGACGAGAACATGCACTCGCCTGGAAAGCAGCTCAGTCGAAGCTGGTTGAACAGGTATTTGTGGCGCCGGGTAACGCCGGCACAGCGCTTGAAGACGGCATGCAAAACATTGCTATTGGCGCCGAAGACATCGACGGCCTGCTGGAGTTCGCCACCGTAAATCAAATTGGACTCACCATTGTCGGCCCCGAGGCACCGTTGGTAGCCGGTATTGTCGATCGCTTCGAGTCAAATGACCTGACTATCTTTGGTCCTTCTGCGAATGCCGCCCAGCTAGAGGGTTCCAAAACCTTCACCAAGGACTTCCTCGCACGCCATCACATTCCAACTGCCGTCTATCAAAGTTTTACCGATGTAGCAGCCTCCTGCGAATATGTCGAACAACAGGGTACTCCGATCGTGATCAAGGCTGATGGGTTGGCCGCGGGTAAAGGTGTGATCATCGCACAAACCCAGGATGAAGCCCGGGCGACGATCGTAGACATGCTTTCTGCGAATCGTTTTGGCGAAGCCGGTCACCGGGTCGTGATCGAAGAATTTCTGGCGGGTGAAGAAGCAAGTTACATCTGCATCGTCGATGGCGATCAGGTATTGCCAATGGCCAGCTCGCAAGATCACAAGGCACGTGATAATGGCGACCTGGGACCCAATACGGGTGGCATGGGTGCCTACTCCCCGGCTCCGGTCGTCAGCGCGGAAGTCGAAGCCCGCGTGATGCGGGATATTATTTTACCCACGGTGCAAGGCATGAATGCCGAAGGTAATCGTTATCGTGGTTTTTTATACGCGGGGCTGATGGTAGCTGCCGATGGCACCGCCAGGGTGATCGAGTACAACTGTCGCTTTGGCGACCCCGAAGCTCAACCTATCATGATGCGGTTGCAGTCTGACCTGGTTGAACTTTGCCTGGCTGCCTGTCAGGGCGAACTCGACTCTAAATCCACACAATGGGACGAACGTGCCAGCCTGGGCGTGGTAATGGCTGCAAACGGGTATCCCGGTAATTATGGAAAAGGCGATTTAATCGAAAAGATTCCGCCGCAATCCGTGACCGGGAAAGTGTTTCACGCAGGCACCAGAAGCGGTGCCAACGGCAGCATCCTGTCAGACGGCGGACGCGTATTGTGCGCAGTAGGTCTCGGCGACAATATCGGGGTGGCGCAAAAACGCGCCTATGAACTAGTCGAGAAAATTAGTTGGGATGCGGCGTATTTTCGCACCGATATCGGTTCCAAAGCACTTTAAAAACTGTTTACGGATAGTTGATTTAGGACAGACTTGCGAAGTGATTTGTGAGCTTGAGTGCGTAAACGATTGACTACTATGGGAAAAAAAATCACGTCCCTGTGAAATCGACACAACCACTACATATTGTATGTGGAAATAATAAATACCGCAAGATATTGTGCTTTGGAATTTAGTGGCTATACTACGTGGAACCAGTTCAGGGATTCCCCATATGAAGTGCCCCAATTGTAAATCTCAGATGTTCGTTACCGATGAAACCGCAACCGACAAGAGTTCAGTCACCTTTTATCGCTGCAGTATCTGTGTCAGCGAACATGTTTCTTCGGAACCCGTCATGCAATCTATCAGCCACGAAACGGCTGATTATTTTGACTCCCCAGGCACAAACGGAATGCGCTTTCTGATGGTATAGCCGCCGCCAACGTCATCTGGCTAGATTTTCTGAAATTCGAGACTTACCCTCACACCACCTGATTCTGCAGTGCAAAACTTAAGTTCAATATTGTAAGACTCGACGATGTCAGCTACCACAGCGAGGCCAATGCCCTGCCCTTCGGTAGCCTGATCGAGACGAGTGCCTCGATTCAGAATCTGTTCTATTTCAGTGGTCGCCAGCCCCTCACCATCATCTTCAATGACCAGCGTCATCGACTTATCATCGCTTTCAAGTCCTTCGATAACGATTCTATTATTGCCATATTTGAAGGCATTATCGAGCAGGTTTCCAACTACCTCGAGGCAATCTCCTTCATCCATTCGCAGCAGCATTTGTGCCGGCAGGCTACGTTCGACTTTGAGCGCCTTTTCCTGATAGACCTTTTCCAGCGCTGATACCAGCTTGGCGATAATTCTAACCAGGTCGACGGGTTTGCTAATTCGTACATCGGCAACGCTGCTTGTCTTTTGTAACTGGTAAGAGACGATCTGGTTCATGCGATCTGTTTGTTCACGCAGAGTTTCCAGCCGGGATTGATCGATATCACCCCGATCGCCGAGGCCGGTCAATACCGCCAGCGGCGTTTTCAGGCTATGCGCAAGATCATCCATCGCATTACGATAGCGCTGGCGCTGATACTGCTCGCGCCTCAGCAGGATATTCAGGTTTTCGGTAAGCGGTGCTATTTCGTCAGGGTAATCCTGCTCGAACCCCAGTTGCCTTTGATCTTCGATTGCCTTGACTTCGAGGCCTATTTTCTGCAGTGGCCGCAAACTCCAGCGAGTCACCAGGTACATCACCACCAGTAACAGACAAGTAGTAATGATTAACCAGCTCCACAGGGTTTGCCGAAACCGGCTTAGCTGTTCGAAATATTCAACCGCGTTGCGCCAGACAACGACATCATAGCGTTGCAACTCATTGTTTATATCCGGCCACTGCAGCGCGAAATTGAGGCGAAAGTACGGTGTCGCCAAATGCTCGACAGTTTGAAACTCCCATTCCCCGAGCTCGGTTGTCGGGATCGTCGGGAATCCAATAGTTATCGACTGGGAACGCCAGATTTCATTTTTTTGTTGATCGTATAACAGTGCGTACAGGCCGGAATTTCTGGTGACCAGGCTGGGTTCGAACAATCGATCACCCGACACTATAAGACTGAGTCCCCGGGGATCCTGATCGACCGCGGCAAGCAAACTGTATACGAGTAATTGCAGGCCATCTTCCTCGGCCTGCAAGGCGCGTTTCACCACGGCCCGTTCGAGCGCTATGGCCGTCAGTACCATAAATACGACCAGTACCACCATCGACACCAGCGTCAGTCTGGATTTGATCGATTTCACTATGTTTTAAATTGGCTCCGCTCGCTGAAGCGTAAAGCGATAACCTCGACCACGCAGAGTTTCTATAGGTTTTAAACCCTCTTCGGGATCAAGCTTCTGACGCAGGCGCCGAATAAAAACTTCAATCACGTTACTATCATTGTCGGATTCATCATCATACAAATGCTCGGTCAACACAGTTTTCGAGATAACTTCACCGGCATGTAGCATCAGGTACTCGAGTACCTTGTACTCGTAAGCGGTCAAATCCAGCTCACGCTCATCAACATAAGTACGTTGGGTAGCGGTATCGAGACTGACCGGCGAACAGACAATACGCGAATCCGACCAACCGGAAGCACGGCGGATCAGTACACGAATGCGTGCCATCATTTCCTCGTGGTGAAACGGCTTGACCAGGTAATCGTCGGCACCCGCATCCAGTCCCTCCACCTTGTCCTGCCAGCGCCCACGGGCAGTAAGGATCAGAATTGGAATATTGTTGCCTTGATCACGGATTTTATCGATTACCTCCAGGCCCGACATTTCAGGCAAACCCAGGTCGATAATTGCAACATCGGCTGGATATTCCTGAACCAGGTAAAGACCTTCATCACCAGTGCTGGCGCTATCAACCGCAAATCCCTCAGACTTCAAACGCTCGACGATTTGCTGCTGGATATCGATATCGTCTTCTATGACTATCGCTCGCATCGGAATTCTCGCATATCTGTTTACTAGTGTAGCGTCCTGTATCAAAACTACTACTGCAATTGTCGGTGTCATAGCTTTCATGACAGCCTTCCGTCTGGTTAACGACGACAGGTAATATAGACACAACTAGCTGAATCAGGCCTTAACAGATATGGGGTTGATTTTTAAATGCGATTGCCTAAGCTTGTCGACTGATTTGACGGCGGCAACATGCATGTTTGCACTAGAGATAGCGGATTTACACAAGACTTACGCCAGCGGTTTACAGGCGCTCAAGGGGATCGACCTGCAGGTAGAGAAAGGCGATTTCTTTGCCCTGCTCGGCCCCAATGGGGCCGGCAAATCCACCTGCATTGGTATCATTTCGGGTCTTGTTAACAAGACTGGCGGTAGTGTCAGAATTTTCGGCCACTCCATCGACGAGGAATTCATACTCGCCAAATCAATGCTCGGCTCGGTACCCCAGGAATTCAACTTCAACAGCTTCGAACCAGTGGAAGAAATCGTTATCAACCAGGCCGGCTTCTACGGTGTGCCGGCACGGATTGCAAGGCATGAGACCGAGCATTATTTAAAGCAGCTCGGGCTATGGCAGCAGCGTAGATCACAGGCCCGACGCCTGTCGGGGGGCATGAAGCGCCGCCTGATGATCGCACGAGCGCTGATTCATAAACCGCAGCTTTTGATTCTGGATGAACCCACCGCCGGGGTTGATATCGAACTTCGGCGCTCGATGTGGAACTTTCTCGATCAAATCAACGCCCAGGGAACCAGCATAATTCTGACCACTCACTACCTCGAAGAGGCTGAACGCATGTGTCGCAATGTCGCCATCATCGACGAAGGCAATATCATCCAGAACAGCAGCATGGAGTCGCTGCTCAAGCAGTTAAACAGCGAAACCTTTGTGCTCTACCTGCGCGACAGCCTGGAGCAGGCGCCACAGCTTGCCAGCTTTAACAATGTAGTCAGACGTGATCATCACAGTATCGAAGTTGAAGTCCCTGACAGCCTGTCGATCAACGATATGATCCGAGAACTTGAAGCGAAGGGTATAGTCGTCCAGCGTCTGCGTAACAAGGTTAATCGTCTCGAGGAATTATTTGTCAAGATGACAGCCAAAACTGACCCGGCGAGTGTCGCCTGATGCTATACCAGTTCTGGATCGCTTACCTGACAATCACACGCAAGGAAATCTTGCGCTTCTGCCGTATCTGGGTGCAAACCATTATTCCACCAGTGGTCATGGTGTCGTTGTATTTTGTTATTTTCGGCAACCTGATCGGCCAGCGCATCGGTGAAATGGACGGTATGAAGTATATCGATTTCATCATGCCGGGACTGGTGATGATGTCGATCATCACCAATTCGTATACCAATGTAGTCTCGTCTTTCTATGGCGCCAAGTATTCGCGCCATATCGAGGAAATACAGATCGCACCGGTGCCGAATATCGTTATTCTGCTGGGTTTTATTACCGGCGGAATGGTACGCGGCATTAGTGTCGGCATAGCGGTAACGCTGGTTTCACTACTGTTTACCGAGTTCACTATATACAACCCTTTGGTAGTACTGCTGGTGGCACTGCTGACCTCCTGCCTGTTCGCCCTGGCTGGGCTGATCAATGCTATTTTCGCCAATAGTTTCGATGACATTTCCATAATTCCAACCTTCGTGCTAACCCCGCTCACCTACCTCGGCGGAATTTTTTATTCGATCAAACTGCTGCCTGAATTCTGGCAAACGGTTTCACTGGGCAACCCGATTCTCTACATGGTGAACAGTTTTCGTTACGGTTTTCGCGGCAGCAGCGATATCGACCTGTTCACCGCGATACTGGTTATTCTGTTTTTCATCTCGCTACTGTTTACCACCAGCCTGATCTTGCTCGCGCGCGGCACCGGCATTCGCCAGTGATCGAATTAATCGATATCGGTGTAAACCTGACCAACAAAAGCCTGCTGCAAGATGTGGATGCGGTTATGCAGCGTGCCGAGAACGCCGGTGTCAAACAGATGGTGGTAACGGGTACCTCGGTCACGGAGAGCAGGCAGGCCATCGGTCTGTGCGAGCGCTTTCCGCAACAGCTGGTATCAACCTGCGGCATTCATCCGCATCACGCCAGCGAATGGGACGATTCCAGCCTTTCCGATCTCGAAGCCATGGCACAGCAGCAATGCGTTCGCGCAATCGGAGAAGCAGGGCTCGATTTCAATCGAAATTACTCACCGCCATCGGCCCAGGAGTTCGCATTCCAGCAACAAATGGAACTCGCCACCAAACTGAAAATGCCATTGTTCTGCCACCAACGGGATGCGCACCAACGCTTCATCGAAATGCTAGGAGAACATCGCGACGATATCAGCAGGCTGGTAGTTCATTGCTTTACCGATAGCCGTGAAGCGTTAATGGACTACCTCGATCTCGACTGCTACATCGGCATCACCGGCTGGATTTGTGATGAGCGCAGAGGGCTCGATTTACAGAAATTGGTCAAGCTGATTCCTGACGGGCGATTATTGCTGGAAACCGATGCGCCTTACCTGCTGCCACGGAATATCGAACCCAAGCCTTCGAGCCGTATCAACGAACCCTCGTACCTGCCCCATATCCTCGAGAAGGTAGCCTATCACCAGGAAAAATCGGTGCAACTGCTGGCCAGGCAATGCCTGCACAATAGCCGCGCCTTTTTTGCTCTCTAGCCAGACCTAATAAGTATAAAAATTCGTTACAAGTGTCATTTTACGTTCTAAACTCAGGTTTGAACCTAACGGTTTAGACATATGAACGACCAGGTAAAAATCAACTTTTTCGCATCGACCCCTGAACCCTGTAGTTATCTGGATAACCGCAAGTCAGTCAGTGCCTTTGCCAATCCCCATATGGATATGGATATGGGCACCTATAACAAGTTGATTCAACACGGTTTCCGGCGCTCCGGGGGATATATTTACCGGCCCCACTGCCCGCACTGCCAGGAATGTATTTCAGTTCGTGTACCGGTTAAACAACATCATTATTCACGCAGCGAACAGCGTGTCATCAAACGCAATGCTGATTTGAAGATCAACATTATGCCGGGGCGCTTTCGCGAAGAGCACTTCGACCTGTACCGACGCTATATCAACAGCCGGCATAACGATGGCAGCATGGCCAATCCGAGCAAATCCGATTACCACCGATTTTTGATCTGCGACTGGACCGACACCCTGTTTTACGAGATCCGTCTGAACCAGATTTTACTGGCAGTGGCGGTTTGCGATGTAACCAGCAGCGGATTATCGGCGGTTTATACTTTTTTCGATCCGGACCATGCAGATCGCAGTCCCGGCCATTTCGCGATCCTGAACCAGATCCACGAAACACGGCTACGTGATCTCGATTACCTGTACCTCGGCTACTGGATTCGCGACTGCGGCAAGATGAGTTACAAGCGTCGCTACAAACCGCTCGAAGCTTATCTAGACGATCAGTGGGTCGCGCTAGACTAGTTGCTTTAGTTTGTCCCAGTCGAAAGTCGGACCCGGATCGGTTTTACGGCCCGGGGCAATATCGCTGTGGCCGGTGATTGCATCACTGGCTATTTGAGGAAACCTCGCTTGCAGCCCTGCAATCAGATTTGCCAGACTTGTATACTGTGATTCGGTATAGGCTTCATCATCGCAGCCCTCGAGTTCGATCCCGACCGAAAAGTCGTTACAGGCCTGCTCTCCCCGCCATTGTGATTCACCCGCGTGCCAGGCGCGATCCAGAAATGATACGAACTGGACGATGTTACCATCGCGTTCGATCAGGCAATGTGCCGAAACCGTCATGCTGCAGATCGATTCGAAGTACTCGTGGGCGTCCGCATCGAGCTGATTGCAAAAAAAGTTCTGGATATGGCCGCCACCGTATTCGCCTGGTGGTAAACTAATGCCATGTACGACCACCAGTTTGATGCCAGCATTTTCAGGTCTGGAATCAAAATTGGGAGACTTGATCACTTCAACGGACTGTAACCAGCCTGCATCATCAATGAAAAGACTTGTCCTTCGCCTGTTGTCTTCCGTTATCACTGAAGCATCGAAATATAACCCACCATTTCCGGCACAATAGTTTATCTACTTTGAACCTGCAAGATTTGAATATGCCGCAACAACAGGCGGTCAAGTGTATCGATCGGCCCTGTCTCGTGCTGGCTGGCGCGGGTAGCGGTAAAACCGGTGTTATCACTCGCAAGATCGCCTGGCTCATCTACCAGGGTTATGCCGCGCATCATATCTGTGCGGTTACCTTTACCAACAAGGCGGCACGTGAAATGCGCCAACGGGTGGCCGCTCTCGTGGATAAAACAACCGCTCGCGGCCTGAAGATTTTAACCTTCCACAGCCTGGGACAACGAATACTATTGCAGGAGTCCCATCGCCTCGGCTACCGACGCGGTTTCAGCATCATGGATTCACGTGACGTTGAATCCTGCATCGAGGGGCTCGCCCACCAGCTCATCGCCAACAATGAGCACCTCTTCGCCAAAAAACTCTGGTCGGCATCGGGTGGGGGCGACATGATTCGCGTCTTTCCCTGTAAAAATGCCGATGACGAAGCCAATCGGGTAATCGTCGATATTCTCAGCCGGCGCTTTCAGGAAAATACTGCCTGCAAGCAATTCGCCATTCTATACCGCAGTAATTTCCAGTCCCGGAATTATGAAAAGGCCCTGCGTGATCACTCGATTCCTTACCAGGTTACCGGTGGTAACGCTTTTTTCGAACGCCGTGAAATCAAGGACATCATGGCCTACCTTCGCCTGTTGACCAATGCTGACGATGACCAGGCCCTGTTAAGGATAATCAACGTCCCGCGTCGTGAAATTGGGACGACCACAATCAAGGCACTGGCGACCTATGCCGGCGGCAGAAAGCGTAGCCTTGATATTGCCATGCGGGAACTGGGTTTGCTGGAATCGCTCAATAACCGCTCCCGAATCCGCTTGCAGGATTTCAATGATCTGATCGAGGAACTTCGTCACCAGGCCAGGCACGACGATGCGATGGGGCTTTGCCGCACACTGATCGCAAAGCTTGATTACGCCACCTGGCTCAATGAAACAAGCACTTCGAGTAAACAGGCGGAAGCGGCAATGGGGAATGTCATGGAGTTGATTAGCTGGATTGGAAATTTGCAAAAGGAGGGTGACGACAAATCTCTGAATACAGTTGTATCCCATTTATCGCTGATGTCGATACTCGAAACTAATGCCGATCAAGAGCAACAGGACGCGGTGCAGTTGATGACTATTCATGCCGCAAAAGGTCTCGAATTTGATCATGTTTACCTGGTAGGTTTCGAAGAAGATAGCTTGCCGCATCACCAGTCACAGGACCCCGAAAGCATCCAAGAAGAACGCCGCCTGGCCTATGTGGGCATCACCCGGGCCGCCAGTAGTCTGACCTTGAGTTATGCCAAAACACGGCAGAAATTCGGTGACATGCTGCAATACGAAGTCAGTCGATTCCTGTATGAGTTACCTGAAGAGGACCTCGAAGGCGCCGAGCACACCCTGAGCAAAATGTCAGATAGCGAAAAACATCAGCACGGCCTCGACACCTTCGCCAATTTGAAAGCGTTGCTTGGAACCGCTGACTGATAGCAGGTTCACGAATACCCCAAGGTCACTCTGGAGCCAACCCCGAAATCCTATTATCGTCATCCCCGCGAAAGCGGGGATCTTGCAATGGTGGCGCTTTATGAGATCCCCGCTTTCGCGGGGATGACTAAGGACTGCCGGAGATGACTCGATGTTTGTTAGTGCGCGAGTATCTGGCTCAGGAAGAGCTGGGTGCGTTCGTGCTGCGGATTATCGAAAAACTCATGCGGATTGTTTTCTTCGATGACTTCACCGCCATCCATGAATATGACCCGGTTGGCAACGGTCTTGGCAAATCCCATTTCATGGGTGACACACAACATGGTCATCCCCTCCTGCGCGAGCTCGATCATAACGTCGAGCACTTCCTTGATCATTTCTGGATCGAGTGCCGAGGTCGGCTCATCGAACAACATGATGCGAGGATTCATGCACAAGGAACGTGCAATCGCAACGCGTTGCTGCTGGCCGCCGGAGAGCTGTCCTGGAAATTTATCTGCCTGCTCGGGAATTTTCACGCGCTCCAGATATTTCATTGCCGTCGCTTCGGCTTCCTTACGTGGCACCTGTTTTACCCAGATGGGTGCCAGCGCACAGTTTTCGAGCACCGTCAGATGTGGAAATAAATTGAAATGCTGGAAACACATGCCGACTTCGCGACGAATCGCATCGATATTTTTCAGATCGTTGGTTAACTCGACGTTGTCGACAATAATATCGCCCTGCTGGTGTTCTTCCAGCCGATTAATGCAACGGATCAAGGTCGATTTTCCCGAGCCCGACGGGCCACAGATGACGATTCTCTCACCCCGGTTAACTTCAAGGTTAATGTTTTTGAGAACATGGAAAGCACCGTACCATTTGTGCATCTCATGAATCTTGATAACGACTTCGTCGGATACCGAGAGATTTGCGGCTTCTGGTTGACTACTCATAATTTAATTACCTGGGTTACCTTGTTAATGTCCAGTATGGAGTTTCTTTTCAAGATAAAGCGAGTATCGCGCCATGGAGAAGCAGGATACAAAGAAAAATATCGCGACAAACACGTAGACTTCGGTCGACAGACCCTGCCACTTGGTATCGGCCAGCGACGCGCGGCCTATGCCAAGCGTGTCGAACAGGCCGATAATGATTACCAGGGTCGAATCTTTATACAGACCAATGAAGCTATTCACGATCCCGGGAATCGAAATTTTCATTGCCTGAGGCAAAATGATTAAACGCATCGCCGGCCAGTATTTCAAACCCAGGGAGTCGGCAGCCTCGATCTGACCTTTCGGTATGGCCTGTAATCCACCGCGAATGACTTCGGCGATATAGGCCGAAGAAAACAGCGTTACCATGATCAATACACGTAGCAGCAGGTCAAAGGTGGTACCCGGCGGCAGGAAGTAGTTGAGCATGGTCGAGGCGACGAACAATAGCGTGATCAACGGTACGCCACGGATAAACTCGATAAAACCGACGCAGACGATTCTGAGCGCGGGCATATGCGACTGTCGCCCCAGCGCAAGCGCGATGCCCAGAGGCAACGAGCCGACGATACCGGTAACGCCGATTACCAGGGTCAGCATGATACCGCCGAATTTATCGGTTGACACCGGCTCCAGCCCAAATCCACCGATTAGTAACCAGCAAATAACGACCGGCGTGATTAAAGAAAAATAAAGTCCCTGTTTACGATAAGGCGTATTGTCAAACAGGACCGGGTATAATGCGCCCAGCATCAAGAAGAACGACAGGATAACGCGCCAACGTTCGGGTGCGGGGTAAAATCCGTAGACAAATAATTCGAAGCGGTGACCGATGAAGGCCCAGCACGCGCCGCCCGATTTCCCCGATTCCGCCATGATCGCACGGCAATCGTCACGCGAGGCGGCATCATATACAGCGCTAAAGAAAAGCCAGTTGGCCAATGGCGGGACGATGGTATACAGGAGAACTATTGTTACTACCGTAATGACCATGTTGGTGCGCGAAGACAACAGGTTGTGATAAATCCAACCCCAAACGCCGACTTCACTGGCCGGTGGCGGCAGATCGGGATGGGTACCTGGTTCGTATGTTTGTTCAGTACTCATGTTATCGCTCCACCAGCTTCATTCGCTTGTTGTACCAGTTCATAAAACTGGAAATCGTTAGCGACGCCGCTAGATAAAGTCCCAGAACAATGGTCATACATTCCATTTCACGACCGGTCTGGTTGAGAGATATACCCCCAATCGTCGCGACGATATCCATATAACCGATCGCGATCGCGAGCGAGGAATTCTTGGTGACGTTCAGATACTGGCTGGAAAGCGGCGGGATTATGATCCGCAACGCCTGCGGGATTATGACCAGTTGCATGATTCGGTTATCCCGGAGACCAAGCGCTTTACCGGCTTCGGTCTGACCGTAACTGATCGCCTGGATACCGGCGCGCACAATTTCCGCGATGAAAGCCGCGGTATACAGCGAAAGTGCCAGCCACAGAGCAATAAATTCGGGGCGTAACACCAGCCCGCCTTTAAAGTTGAATCCCTTGAGCACGGGATAATCCCAGTCCATCGGCGAACCGGCGAGAAAATAAACGATCACGGGCAGGCCGAAAATCGCCGCGAGGCTTATCCAGAATACCGGGTAAATTTTACCGGTTTCGTCCTGCACTTTTTTAGCATAACGCCTGAACCACCAGGTAAATCCAATCGCGACGATAAAAGCGATTAGTACCGCCCACATCGCCGGATCAAACAGCGGCTTGGGCGTATAGAAGCCGCGGTTAGTTAGAAAAAAGGTCGAGTCGGCGAGGTTGATCGCGTTTTTCGGTATCGGTAGCGTGTTAACCACGATACCGTGTACCAGTAGAATATGGAGTAATACCGGTACGTTGCGAACATATTCGACGTAGACATATACTGTCCTGTTGATCAGCCAGTTTGGCGACAGGCGTAAAACGCCGAGTATGAATCCAACGATGGTCGAGAGCACTATCCCGCTGATCGCAACCAGCAAGGTATTCAATATACCGACCCACATGGCAGTAAGGTGCGAGCTTCTCGAGTTGTACGCGATCAGGTGCTGATTGATGTCATAGTTTGAGGCTTCGCTCAGAAATTTGAAGTCGTAGTCCTTACCGATCGCGGCAAGGTTGACGATGGCGTTGTTGACGATGTAAAAAAGAAAAGCAAATAACAATGCGATTGTGATGACCTGGATCGCCACCGAACGCAGTTCCTTATCATTCACCAGGCGATATAAAAGAGATGGACCAGTGTTCGTATCCGAAGTTGCCATTATATCGATGCCCCCAAAAATTCTATCATGCGGTATCGCCGATTAGTAAGTTGAAACGGCGGTCAAATGACCGCCGTTTCGATACTGCTTACTACTAGCGAACGGGTGGTGCGTACAGGATTCCGCCCTGGGTCCATTGCGCGTTCAAGCCACGAGCCAGACCGAGCGGTGTATTGACACCGATGCTGCGCTCAAAGATTTCTCCGTAGTTACCTACGGCTGAAATCGCACGCACAGCCCATTGCTTGTCGAGTCCGATCATGGCGCCAAAATCACCTTCGGTACCAGCGATACGGTTAATATCGGGGTTGTCACCGGCTGACTTGGAATGACCCATAATATTACCCTGGGTGATTCCTGCTTCTTCAGCAGCGATGAGAACATTCAATACCCAGCGAACGACGTCGGCCCATTGATCATCACCCTGGCGAACTGCCGGTCCCAATGGCTCCTTGGAAATAATTTCCGGAAGCACGATATGGGCGTTAGGATGCTCAAATGAGCTACGTGTTGAAGCAAGACCCGATGCGTCAGTGGTATAAACGTCGCAACGACCAGCCAGGTAGTTAACCTGCCCTTCTTCGTTGGTTTCGATGGTCACTGGCTCGTAGCTCATGTTGTTGGCACGGAAGTAGTCAGCGAGGTTCAACTCGGTAGTGGTTCCGGTCTGGATACAGACCGACGCACCGTCGAGTTGCTTGGCTGAAGTTACACCCAGCGCCTTGGGTACCAGGAATCCCTGACCGTCGTAGTAGTTAACCCCCAGAAAGGTCAGCTTCAGGTCGGCGTCACGGCTCATGGTAATAGTAGTATTACGATAAAGGACGTCACCCTCACCCGAATTCAGCGCGGTGAAACGAGTCTTACCGGTGGTGGGTACAAACTTGACCTTGTTGGGATCACCCAGTACAGCTGCTGCGGTTGCACGACAGAAGTCAACGTCAAAGCCTTCCCAACGACCTGCGTCGTTAGGCGCACCGAAACCAGCAACACCTGTGGTTACGATGCAGTTTAGCTCGCCGCGGGCTTGTACATCTTGAAGCGTACCTGCTGTCGCGACACCTGAAGTTGATGCAAGTGCTACGGCTGCGGATACTGCCAGCGTTTTAAAAAGTTTCATTGGTCACTCTCTCCAATTGTTATTAGATGAATTGCCGGTACGATTTTCAGGAACTTGGCGCTCTTTTTGTAACCGTATAGGCGGGTTAAGGAGTTTTATTGTTTTGCTCCGTGCGCGAAAAGTAACATAACCGAAGCTTCACGCCAAGATATTGATCATTTGCTTTTTGGCGCTGTTTCTCGCTATTTACTATTGTCACCGGGGTAACAATGCCGGTATAACGCTAGTCGATGATCAGAGATTTGCAAAACTCCGACGCTTCGGCGGTACTCGATATATATAACCAGGGGCTGAATTCAGGCGAAGCCTCGTTCGAAACCGAAGCGCCAGACTGGGAAACCTGGCAATCCAGGCATCATCCTTTTGGTCGGCTGGTCTGGGAACAGAACGACCAGGTGCAGGGATGGGCGGCGTTAGCGCCGGTGTCCGCACGAGAGTGCTATCGCGGAGTTGCCGAAGTCAGTGTTTATGTCGCCAGCCACTGTGTCGGCCAGGGTATAGGCGGCAAGCTTATGGCCACGCTGGTAAAGGAATCCGAGAATAATGGTATCTGGAGCCTTTATTCATCCATATTTCCGCAAAACCAGGCCACCTTGAAGCTTCACCTGCGCCACGGATTTCGCGAAGTCGGGATTCGCAAACGCATCGCACAGCAGCATGGGCGCTGGCGCGACACCCTGATTCTGGAACGCCGCTCGCAAAATATCGGCATCTGACTAAACCACTGACCCTTAGTTAACCGGAATCTCGGGAATACTGTAATCCTGTGTTGCGATTCCTATTTCATCCAGTTGTACCAGGTCACCCAGGTAATAGCCCTGTGCATAGTCAATACCAATCGATTTGAGTTTTTCGATACTGGCTTCGCCATCGACACTCTCGGCAATGGTTTTGATATTCAGCAAATGCGCCATCGAGTTGATCGATTCAACCATCGCAAAATCGATCTCGTCGCTGCAAATATCACGAATCAGGTTGCCGTCAATTTTAACGAAATCCATTCTCAAATCCTTCAGCGCGGTAAAACTGGCAAGCCCACTGCCAAAATCATCGAGCGCAAAACAACAGCCTATGGCTTGTAAGCACTTTATCAGCTGGCTCGCACTGGCCAGGTTATGGCTAAGCGTGGTTTCGGAAATTTCAAAACAGATTTGATCTGGTTTGACCACTGTCTGGTCAAACATTTTCAGAATGAACTCGCCGAGTGATTCGTCGGCAATCGACGGGGCCGATAGATTCAGGTTCAGCACCAAATCAGGATTCTGCATGAATACGTGTGGATACGACGCGAACACCCGTTCGATTACCCAACGGTCGATTTGCTGCATCAGGCCGAAGCGCGTGGCCGCGGGCAGAAATGCACCAGGCGTAATGACATTATCTGTATCATCGAGCATGCGCAACAGTATCTCGGCGCGGGTATGCAGCCGGGTCTGTTCGGGATCGAGCGCAATAATCGGCTGGTAAAGTAATAAAAAGCGTTGCTTGACGAGAGCGTCGTTTATATCTTTGCGCTGCAGTTTCTCACCGGGTTTTTGAGATGGCTCCTCATCGGCCTCGATGTGAATACAGGCTTGCCCTCTGCCGAGATCCTTGGCGACGTAACAGGCCTGGTCGGCATCGTGCATGATCTGTTTACGCGAGATCGATTCCGCAACTATCGGTACTATGCCGATACTAACCCCGACCTGGTAGGTTTTCTGATCCCAGACGAAACGATACTCGCGGATCACCTCGATCAGCATGTCGGCAACTTTGCTGGCCTTGTCCAGCGGACAGTTTTCCAGCAACACGCTGAACTCGTCGCCGCCTAGGCGTCCCAGCGTATCACGACCCCGCAACTGCCCGGCGAGTAGCGCTGAAATTTGCTTTAGCAACTCGTCACCCGCCACATGACCCGCGCTATCGTTGACGATCTTGAACTGGTCGAGATCGAGAAATAGCAGTGCATGCGTATTTTCAAAATCCTTCGCCGATTGCAGGGCTTTATCCAGCCTCTCCCCGAATTCAGAGCGGTTGACCAGTCCGGTAAGCGGGTCGTGGGTTGCCTGGTGCACCATCATTTTCTGCATGCGCCGTGAGTCGGTAACGTCTTTAAATACCAGCACCACGCCGATGCCATTACCCTGGCCATTCACCATCGGAGCCGCGGTGCCCTGAATCGAATAGCGTTCGCCGTTACGTGAAATCAACACATTATCGGTTTTCGGTGCAATCACGCGTTTTTCAGTCAGGCAGCGCTGTGCAGGGTCGGGTATCACCTTGCCACTTTGTTCGTCTTCGAGATGCAGCACCGCTTCCATCGACAATCCCATGGCCTGGTGAAAGCGCCAGCCGGTCAGCGCTTCGGCAACCGGGTTCATATAATCGATGCAGCCTTTATTATCGGTCGTGATAACCCCGTCACCAATTGAGTGCAGGCTGATCTGGGCGCGCTCTTTCTCCATCAGGGTTGCACCAAGCGCGAGCTTGCGCTCCAGCTCGGCCGCGGCGCGCGCGGCGAACAGCTTGATCACATGGATATCACTTTTCGCAGGATGCAAGGCAGCTCGGCTAATACCGGCCAGTACCCCGATTTGCCCGCCCGAGGAATCCTGCAGCTTGACCGCGAAAAACCCGCTGGCGTTGAATCGTTCCTTCAACAGGGCCGCATCGGGGAACAGGTCGCTGGCTGCGTTTTCCATATACCAGAAGCTTCCGCTTTCGGCACAGGGGCTATTCTGCAATGAAATCGAGTGGTTCATGATGTAACCACCGTCGCACCAGTAGGCCTGGGTCTGGTAGTTTTGCTGTTCATCGTCGACACTGGCGGCTAAAAATACCGCGTCGACCGAGAGGAATTGGGACAACTCTCTGACCAGGGCGTAAAAATAGGTTTCACCGGTAGTGCCAACCGTGGCTTCGATCAGGCCATGCAGTCGATCCTTGTGCTGTTGCCGGTTTTCCAGCGCCTTTTCCAGCGCCTGTTTTACGGCAAATCCTTTTGTCCAGTACCACGCCAGACCAGCGCTAACCAGCGCGGCGGTTGCAGCTATCAAAATCGCTTCGATCATAGATGAATCGGGTTGCATCCGGATAAGCAGGAGTATAGGCAAGATTCCGACTAATTGGGTTGCAGCGACCGATTTATTCACTTGCATCGGATTCTTGCTTTGCCTAATCTACTGCGACTTATCCATTTAAAAATCAAGTACATCATGGCTAGCAAAAAAACCACCCCAGGCAAATCAAACACCCGTAAATACTCAGCGTTGGTCGTCGACGGCGTCGATCGCGCTCCAAGCCGCTCGATGCTGCGTGCAGTCGGCTTCGACGACGCCGACTTCAGGAAACCCCAGGTCGGAATCGCCTCCACCTGGAGCATGGTCACTCCTTGCAACATGCACATCGACCAGCTCGCCTTGAAGGCCGCAGAAGGCGCTAACCAGGCCAATGGCAAGGCCGTGGTATTTAATACCATCACTATTTCAGACGGTATTTCGATGGGCACCGAGGGCATGAAGTATTCATTGGTATCGCGTGAAATCATTGCCGATTCGATCGAGGCGGTCACCGGCTGCCAGGGTTTCGATGCATTGGTCACGATTGGCGGCTGCGACAAGAACATGCCGGGCTGCATGATGGGCATGGCGCGTCTCAATCGACCATCGGTATTTGTCTATGGCGGCACTATCATGCCGGGTTGTCATAAAAAAACTCCGACCGATGTGGTATCCGTGTTCGAAGCGGTAGGCGCGCAGGCGCAAAATAAAATCAGCAAGAAAGAACTCAAGGATATCGAATGCACCGCGATCCCGGGTCCCGGTTCCTGCGGTGGGATGTATACCGCCAACACCATGGCCTCGGCGATCGAGGCCATGGGCATGAGCCTGCCGAACAGTTCGGCACAGGCGGCAATTTCGAAAGACAAGACGCAGGACTGTATTGACGCCGGTAAAGCGGCGATGCGCCTACTCAAGGCCAATATCCGTCCCAGCGATATCATGACCAAAAAAGCGTTTGAAAACGCGATTACGATCGTTATCGCGCTGGGTGGCTCTACCAACGCGGTATTGCATTTACTGGCGATGGCATCGGCGATCGGGGTCAAACTCAAACTCGATGATTTCACCCGCATCGGCAAACGCGTTCCGGTGCTCGCCGATCTGCGCCCCAGCGGCAAGGCAATGATGTCGGAACTGATCGCTATCGGCGGCATCCAGCCGCTGATGAAAATGCTGCTAGACGCCGGTCTGCTGCACGGTGATTGCCTCACGGTTACCGGTAAAACAGTCGCACAAAACCTGGCCAGGGTTAAACCCTATCCCAAAAGCCAGGATATCGTGCATGCGCTCAACGACCCGATCAAAAAAGATAGTCACCTGGTTATCCTGCGCGGTAACCTGGCGCCAGAGGGTTCGGTCGCCAAGATTTCGGGTAAGGAAGGCCTGAAATTCATCGGCAAGGCGCGCATTTTCGGCTCCGAAGAACAGGCCTTGAAAAAAATACTCGACGGCACCGTGAAAAAAGGCGATGTCATAGTGGTGCGCTACGAAGGGCCCAAAGGTGGTCCGGGAATGCGCGAAATGCTATCGCCAACTTCTGCGATCATGGGCAAGGGTCTCGGCAATGACGTCGCCTTTCTTACCGATGGGCGATTCTCAGGCGGCTCACATGGTTTCGTGGTCGGCCACGTGACCCCCGAAGCCGCGGTCGGCGGACCTATCGCGTTACTCAAGAATGGCGACACCATCACCATCGACGCCGAGAAACGCGAAGTCAACGTCAAGCTCAGCGCCGCCGAAATGAAACAGCGGGCCAAATCATGGAAACCACCTAAAACCCGCTATAAGCGAGGCGTACTGGCCAAGTATGCGCGCCTGGTTAGCTCAGCTTCGGAGGGCGCCGTTACCGATCTGCTGGATGACTGAGAAAACTTATAATGTCTAAAGGCTTACCGCCAACCCGCGAAATGATCGGGCAACTGATTTCAACCCCGTCGGTGAGCTGCGTGCATGCGGAACTGGACATGAGCAATCGTGCGGTCATCGACCTCGTCGCCGACTGGGCTGAAAGCCTGGGCTTCGAGATCGAGCTGCAATCCGTCGATGAACGCAAATACAACCTGATCGCGCGCGCCGGCAGCGGCAGTGACGGCCTGGTGTTGTCAGGTCATACCGACACCGTACCCTGTGATCCGGCTCTGTGGTCCAGCGATCCATTCGCTGCCTGTGAAAAGGACGAACGCATCTACGGGCTCGGCAGCTGCGACATGAAAAGTTTCCTCGCGCTCGCGCTGCACGCCAGCAGCCAGGTAAATTTCGACAAACTCAAGCGCCCGCTGACGCTGGTGGCTACCGCCGACGAAGAAACCACCATGAGCGGCGCGAAATTGATCGCCGATAACGGTAAAAAACTCGGCCGTTTCTGTGTTATCGGCGAACCGACCGACCTCTCCCCGATTCGACAGCATAAGGGCAATTTGACCATGTCGGTCGAATTCCTCGGGCAATCCGGGCACGCCAGCGACCCCGGCCTCGGTAACAGTGCACTCGAGGGTATGCATCAATTCATCTCCGCTCTGTTCGCCTACCGCGATCAAATCAAGCGACAGCACAATGACCCGGCATTTACGATTCCAACCCCGACCATGAATCTCGGCCATATTCATGGCGGCGACAATTCGAACCGTATCTGTGGCGCCTGCCTGTTGTTGATCGATATTCGATTTTTACCCGCAATGTCGTATGCAACGCTGAGATCCGACCTCGAAG
>Ga0209165_10000141_pt1 | contig 32147 bp, 33 predicted proteins | sample tdAd001_FD_187122 | JGI IMG/M metagenome (GOLD analysis project Ga0209165, IMG submission 187122) | Marine sediment microbial communities from the Atlantic coast under amendment with organic carbon and nitrate - tdAd00.1 (SPAdes)... | ecosystem: Environmental > Aquatic > Marine > Coastal >... | reverse complement strand
TGTCAATGGTCCCGTAGAATCAGTTAAACCGATAATACCGGCATCAGAAATGAAGCAGTTAGGCATATGCGAAATCAAAACTTTTAGATGGATAAATCCGCGACTAATTGACTTAAACGATCAGCTTCGCCCTCGGTTAAAGGTTGCACCGGTCGCCTGCACTCGCGCAGGTCATGGCCGAGTAGATTGCCCAGCGCCTTCACCGAAGGGTTGAAAGGGTTATGCCATATGAAGTCGTTGACTGCATAAATGTTGTTCCATAGAGTGCGCGCTTCTTCCCACTGCTGTTGTTGGCATAGAGAGTAGAGTTTGACGGCCAGTTCCGGGATCGCGTTCGATGTTCCCCAGAAACAACCGATGGTGTTGGCCATGAGTCCATAAAACATCAACGGATCGGCGCCATTGAATACGCGAATGCCGGCCTTGACCAGTTGTTGAATTCTCAGGAAATCGCCGGTGCTGTCTTTCAGGTAGCGGATGTTGTCAATTTCCATGAGTCGCTTGGCGAATTCCGGCGTGACATCGATGCCCGTGTGGACCGGGATGTTATATGCCATTAAATCGATACTGATCGAGCCGGCAACTTTTGCGTAGTGCTCATAGCAGCCTTCCAGGGTTGGCCCTTCAAAATAGGGTGGCAGTATCAGCAGGCAGTCGGCGCCATGATCTTGCGCGTGTTTTGCATATTCGATGGTCTCCTGGGTCATCACCGCCGAGGCATGAACGATCAGTTTCGCCCGGCCGTCGATATGACGCGCTACCATTTCGGTCAACGCCAATCTCTCTTCCCGGGTTAGAAATGAAAACTCACCGGTGCCGCCGCATACGGCAATAATGTGAACCCCTGCGGATAACAATCTGTCCAGATGTTTTCTTTGAGCCGTTTCATCGATGCGCAACCCATCGTCTGAGAAAATCGAGCATATTGGTGTGCAAACACCCTGCAAATCAGTCATCACTCAACCTCGTCATAGTATTTTGTTTCAACAAGCATGATATTCGAAAAAGGTGACGGAGGGGTTAAATGTTAATCCCTCACGTCACCTTTTCCCGTGTGAACTGGATTCAGGCAAGATAATAAAATCACGGAATCAGCCGTAAACTTGCACAAGCGCAATGCATAATTGTGATATTGACGTTTCTACGGCCGGGCCTTAGAGTTAGCAGGCCCTCGACCATCAGATCGGTGATAACGGTCAATGTCCGGGGTGGATATCACACACAACCACGGAGGTATTTCATGAAGGCAATCTCAACGAGCGTAATTTCCACTTCCATACTCCTGTTACTACTGGTTTCAGGGGTACAGGCAGCGGGTGAGCATCCCATGGGTTTTTTCGTCACCAGTAGGAGTATCGGCAATGGCGCCGATCTCGGCGGGCTGAACGGAGCCGACGCGCACTGTGCCAGTCTGGCGAAGGCCGCCGGTTCCAAGCGGACCTGGCGCGCCTACCTGAGCACTCAGTCCACCGACGGTAAGACGCGCGGTAAATCGGCTCGTGACCGGATCGGCATCGGGCCCTGGTACAACGCCCACGGAGAGCTGATCGCCAGCGATCTCGATGATTTGCATATCAGCCCTAATCTCGTCAAACGCACCGCGGTCGATGAAAACGGCAATTCCATCAAGGGGCGTGGCGAAAAGCCAAACGAACACGATATCCTGACCGGATCGAAGAATGACGGCACGGCCTATTTTCCGTGGGAAGAGGGTGATCATACCTGCAGTAACTGGAGCAGTTCGGCGGATGGCAAGGGTAGCGCCCAGGTCGGGCATCACGACCGTCACGGTGGCGGCAATACTTCCTGGAATTCCGCCCACGCGTCGCGCGGCTGCAGCCAGAAAAATCTGCAGGGCACCGGCGGCAACGGGTACCTGTACTGCTTCGCTGTCGACTAGGCTCACACGAGGGCGTCTATCGACGCCCGGGGAAAAGGTGCCGGAGCAATTAATTTTTAACCCCTCCGTCACCTTTTTCCTTTTTAGGGGTCAGGTTTTGACGATTCGCAGTTCGTGACCGGCCGCGGCCAGTGTACCGACTTCCTGATCCAGGTCAGCGGCGGTGAGAGGGTGATTCACCAGCCAGTTTTCAGAAATCTTCAGAACCATGGCCTCGGATGCCTCAATCTCAAGCTGTATGTCCGGCATTTCGATCGGCATGCGGCCGCGGTTGAACAACACCGCCAGGCGTAGTAATCGGGTCATCAGTCCGAGCGCGTCAGAGCGCACGTAGGCGCTATCCTCGATCAATTCGGGATGATACTTGCGACGCTGCAGTCGCACCATGATCGACAAAGCGCCCTGTTCCTGGCGTGAGAATCCCGGCAGATCCATGTTGGCGAGCACGTAGCCGCCGTGTTGGTGATGTTGGTTGTGCGCAATCATGAGCCCGATTTCATGTAGTTGTGCTGCCCAGCCCAGCAAACGGCGTTCGCGTTTCAACAAGCCCTCTCGCTTGACCTGCTTGAACAACGCGAGGGTTGTCTCGCGCACTCGTTGACCCTGCTCGAGGTCTATGTGATGGCGTTTCATCAACTCGAGCACGGTGATTGCGCGGCGGTCCTCGTAAAGCACTCGGCCGATCAGATCGTGTAATACGCCTTCACGCAGGGAACCATCCGAAATACGCATGAATTCAATTTCAAGGGCATTGAAAATCGCCGTCATCACCGCGACTCCGCCGGCGAATACGGGTCGGCGCTCTTCGCTAAGCCCGCTGATTTTTAGTTTTTCGAGCTTGCCTGCCTTAATGATTTTCTTCACCAGCTTATCCAGGCCTTCACGTGTAATACCGGTTTCGCTCCAGCCGTTTTCGCGCAATACGTTATTGATTGCGCGCGCCGTCCCAGAGGTGCCGACGAAGTCTTCAGCAGCTAGCGATTGGAGAACTACGGTGCTCGATTCGAGCTCCAGTTGAGCGCTCAGGATTGCGCTACGCATGCGAAACTGGTCGTATTCTCCGCCGGGGAAAAATCTTTCACTGCTGCTGACACAACCCATGTAAAGACTTTTCAGGTAGACCGCATCGCTCTTGTCGCCGACGATTATCTCGGTGCTACCGCCACCAATATCGACCACCATTCTGCGTCCACGATCTCCCTGCAGTGTTTGCGCCGCGCCGAGATAAACCAGGCGCGCCTCCTCAACCCCGGAAATGATTTCGATCGAAAAGCCCAGCGCCTGTTCGGCCCTGGCGATAAATTCCCTGGAATTGTTCGCTTTGCGCAGCGCGTTGGTGCCTACAATGCGTACGTTTTCAGGTTCCAGACCGCGTAATCGTTGGCCGAACCTGGCCAGGCATTCCAGCGCGCGTTCACTGGCTTCAGGGGTAAGCAGGTTTTTTCCATCCAGCCCGGCCGCGAGTCGGACCATGTCGCGCTCACGGTCGATAACGGTTAACGCATGCTCTTCTTCGCGTGCGACGACGAGATGAAAGCTGTTTGATCCAAGATCAATCGCGGCAAACTGTTCCAAATCGCCGGGCTCCGTTACGCGTAGACTGCAATTGGTTCGCGCAGGTTGTTAACTCCCAGCGATCTATATTGATGCCGGTGATTTTCATGTTTCGACGACAATATTGCCGACGTGTTTCTTTTGCATAAATACCTCTTGCGCCAGACCCAGATCCTGGAGCGGGAAGGATTGCGCCAGCAACGGTTTGAGCAAGCCCTGTTCGATCAGGCTTACCAGTCGCTGCATGGTCCCTGGCGGTACGATGGTCGCCCCGGTCAATTGCAGATCCTTGTATACCAGCTGGCGTAAATCAAACTCGACCAGCGGTCCGGCAATCGACCCTGAACTGGAATAACGGCCAGCCTGGCGCAAGGCATTGATCAACGGCATGAAAGAATCCCCGCCGACCACATCGAGCGCAACATCGATTGCGCCTCCGGCGACGTCGCGCAGCGCCTGTTCCAGATCTGCTACGTTACTGTCGATGACCTGATCAGCACCAAGTTCTTTGACGAGGTCTGCCTTGGCTGGTGATGCGATCGCAATGACCCGCGCACCACGCAGGCGGCATAGCCGGATCGCTGCGGAACCCACGCCGCCGGACGCGCCGGCGATCGCAACTGTTTCTCCAGGCTGTAAACCGGTACGCGTGATCAGGTTCTCGGCGGTGGTGTAGGCGCAAGGGTAGGTTGCGAGTTCAGTATCTGACTGCGCACTGTTGATTGCGATCGCGTTCTCGCTGCGGATCGTAGTAAATTCGGCATAGCCGCCATCACACTCCGAACCGAAATACTTGGACCTTGAAGTGTCGAGCCAGTCACCCGTGGCCAGAATCCATGGGTCGAGAATGACGCGTTCGCCGACTCTCGACGCTTCGACACCGGCACCGACCGCGACGATCCGGCCGGAGACATCGGCGCCCTGGATACGCGGAAAGGCAACTGCAGAGCTGCCCCAGCTGCCGCTTTCAGCATCGGCAGTATCAAATCCACCCTTGCCACCGGCATCGGTGATGCCCTCGGTTACCGACTTTGCGTACCAGGCTGTACGGGTATTGATATCAGTATTGTTCAGGCCACAGGCAGCGACTTGAACCAGCACCTCGCCGTCCCGTGGTTCGGGTGTCGGCCAGTCATGGTGGTATTCGAGCTTGTCCAGTCCACCGTGCCCGGTGAGTACGACGGCGCGCATAGTTGCAGGTATGGTCATTTAGTATTCAGCATGTTTTCCTGGGCAATAGTATTTACAGCGTTCTCCGCTGTCACGAAAAATCTCAGTGTATGCGGCTGAATGTTTCCTGCTGGCGCCAACAGGTTGAGATTTACGCTTGCGTGGGAAGGATAACAGGTGGTTTACTTCTCGCTATGGTTGCGATCATTTTGATCGATGAGTTTTGGACGCTTTTTAAAGGTAACGCAGGATTCGCGCTACGATGAGAACAAATCATGAGCAATGAACCGACGCCGACTGAACGCCTGTATGCCATTGTCGAGCAAGGACTCTGCATTGGCTGTGGCCTGTGCCAGTCGGTGGCGGGCAAAGACCGTGTCAGGGTGACCAAAACCCTGCGTGGTTACCTGCAGCCTGTGGTCGAAGGAGAGCTCGATCATACGACGGTTGACCGGATTTATGCGGTCTGCCCCGGTACCCGTGTCGAGGGCCTGCCCGAGAGGCTGCTTGAAGCGGATACCAAACACGACAACGTCTGGGGCCCGTGGCGGCGCATGGTGCATGCCTGGGCGGGTGATCCCGAGGTGCGCTTCGAGGGGTCCACTGGCGGTGTGCTGACCGCGCTTGGCGTATATCTGCTTGATTCCGGACGCGTCGATTTTGTCCTGCAGGTTAAAACTTCAAGCTCCGAGCCCAGTTTCGGCGAACCGACTTTGAGTTTTACCGGGGTGGAGGTATTCGAGGCTGCTGGATCGCGCTACGGGCCCACCGCGCCGTTGCTCGATATTGATGAAGTCCTGCGGCGTAAGCAGCCGTTTGCCTTTATCGCCAAACCCTGCGATATCTCGGCTTTGCGCAACTATGCCAAACAGGATGCCAGGGTCGATGAGCTGGTCAAGTACTGGTTGGTCATGGTTTGCGGTGGCTATTTCACTCCCCAGGGGACGCTAGAGTTTTATCGTCGATTTGATATCGAACCGCAGGAAGTCACCGCTTTGCGTTATCGAGGCCGTGGCTGTCCGGGGCCGACACGGGTCGAGACCGCAAAGGGTGCGCAGGAATTTCACTACCTCGATTACTGGGGCGAAGACGAAACTACCTGGTCTTTGCCGTTTCGCTGCAAGATATGTCCGGATGCGATCGGTGAGGCAGCCGATATCGCGGCCGCCGATACCTGGATCGGTGGCTCCCCCAACCGGGTCGACAGTGTCGACGATCCAGGCACTAATGTGCTCATCGCACGCACCCGGGTCGGGGAAGAGTTGATCGCGGCGGCGGCCGCGGACGGTGCGCTGACGCTTGAAAACGATACTGTTCCGGATACGGTAAGCGTTTATCAACCGCACCAGGTCAATAAAAAGTACGCGGTCTGGGCACGTCACCAGGGTCTTGCCGACGCCGGGCGTATCACGCCGCAAACCGAACGCCTGCGCATCGAACAACTGGCCTGCGAATTACCCGAAGCAACCATCCGCTTCCAACGTGACGGCACCCGTCAACGCGTCGAAACTGGCAAGGCGACCGAGCCGACTCCCGAAATATGGAAACCATGAGGGTTTGAAAACCCCCTGTTGCATTACGCAGTTGGCGACTACGATGAATATCGGCAAATGCAACGCGTCACGGTGAGTCGATTTCATGGCGTCTGATAATCAATATTTAGTTTCTGCTAACGATCTATTACGGGTATTTCTGGTGTAAGATAACGCGCACTTTTTTCCAAACAAATTAAGAGACAGACTCATTATGTTAGTTCGATCCATAATTATCACCCTGGTTACTTTTTTAACTTGTTCTTCTCCCGTAATGGCAAGCGATGTTAGCGATGACAAGGAAGCACTTGAAAAACTTATGCGCTCCGATGTTGTCAGCAAGTTTCATAAATCGGCTTATGGTTATGCTGTTTTTCCGACGATTGGTAAAGGCGGCATCGGTATCGGCGGCGCCCATGGTACCGGTGGTGTTTATAAAGGTGGCGCAAAAACTGGCGACGTATCAATGACACAGATAAGTATTGGTTTCCAGCTTGGCGGCCAGGCCTATCGCCAGGTGGTTTACTTTCAGGACAAACGCTCATTTGATGAATTTACCAGCGGTTCATTTGAATTCGGCGCCCAGGCAGAGGCCATTGCGATTACCAGTAGTGCCGGTGCGCAGGCTGGTACCGAGGGAGCATCAGCAAGTGCGAATGAAACCCAGGCTGAAGCCAGTTATCACAAGGGGATGATTGTTTTCACCATGGGCAAGGGCGGTTTGATGTTCCAGGCAGCACTTGGTGGTCAGAAATACGACTACACCCCGGCAAACTAAAATTGTAGAGCGCATCGCCATTCATCCGCAATAGCGCTGCTATCGGGAACCGCTTGTATTTGTTCACTCGGTGGCAGCAATTGTATTTATGTAGGTCCCGGATTCAACCGTGGTTGAGAAAGTGGCCTGTTGGTACTTTGCCTGGTAACAGTTTCAGGTCGCTAAAACAGGGCAGAGGTTGTTATAAAATAGTTTAGAATTCTTGCTTAGCCGATAGCCTGGATTTTTGATCTGACGATGAACGCATCTGTTGAACAGGGAGCCACCTGGCGGGATTTACTGACCCGCGAGCATTTTCCCAAGCTGGTTACGATGGCGTTAGCGCTGTGGTTGCATGCGTCAAATTCGATGCTGACCGCAACCACAATGCCGAGTGCAGTGGATGAAATCGGCGGTTTGAACCTGATCAGCTGGACTTTCGCGCTATACCTCGCCGGTTCCCTTTCTGCTGCCGCATCGATCAGTCTGCTGGTGGCACGCATGGGGCTCAAGCAGACCATGATTCGTGCAGCGCTGGTTTTCACCGGGGGCTGTGCAGTCGTCGCGCTGGCGCCGAACATGCCGGTATTGCTTGTCGGCAGGATGCTGCAGGGGCTCGGCGGCGGCGGACTGATCGCGCTGGTGTATGTTGCCCAGGATCGTTTCTTCCCGAATCACCTGGTGCCCAGGACCATCGCTTTCCTGGCTAGCGTATGGATGATGGCGTCTTTCAGCGGGCCCGTTATCGGCGGAGCGTTTGCGACTATCGGCGAATGGCGCATGGCCTACTGGGCCTTCGCTGTGCAGGGTTTATTGCTGATTCCAGCCGTGCTGTATTTATTGCGCGGGGTCGAGCCTGAAGTAAACCTCGTTGGTGAACGCATTCCGATAGTGCGCCTGCTGCTGTTGAGCGCATCGATCCTGCTGGTTTCGATATCGGGCGCTTACTATCATCCGCTAGGGTCGCCGATCCTGATCCTGCTCGGCTGCCTGGCGCTGGCCCTGTTTGTGGTGCGGGATCAGGCTGCGGCCAGCGCACGTATGTTGCCTGTAGAGGTGACCAATCTTGCGCACGCGATCGGCAACGGAATCCTCGCCACGCTACTGCTGTGTATCAGCATCATGTCATTTCTCGTTTATGGACCGCTGATACTGATCGAGCTATATCAGCTGTCGCCACTGGAAGCCGGATTTGTCGTATTGCTCGAATCGCTGGCCTGGGGGAGTGCGGCGATCCTGTTTTCAGGCGCCAGTCCCGCTGTGGAGCCACGACTGATCAAATTGGGTAGCGCGGTTGTGCTGTTGGGTCTGATCATGTTGGCATTTGTTTTTCCGCGCGGGTTGCTGTGGGCGGTGGTGGCCATGGTGGTTTTCATGAATGGCGGTTTTGGCATGATGTGGGGTTTTATCATCAAGCGTATCATCGGTGCGGCAGGGGAAGCGGAAAAAGATCGAGCCGCTTCTTTGTTGCCGATTACCCAGCAGACCGGTTTCGCGCTCGGGGCAGCCTTGAGTGGTTTGGTGGCGAACAGCATCGGACTGAGTGAAGAACCGACTATCTCGGAAATAAAATCGATTGCCTTCTGGTTGTTCGCCGGATTCGTGCCAATTGCGCTTGTCGGTAATATCATGGCCTGGCGCTTTGTGGGCCAAAGGGTCTAGCCAGCGTCCAGAAATGGCCCGCCAAACAGTAGTACTGCCATGCCGACCCCGGTTGCTACCACCACGTTATTGCTGCGCCACATAATTAGCACCACGCAGGCCATCGCCAGGATTTCGCTGATGCTGCCCTGGCGTACCGCGGGTACCAGGATAGCCATAAATGCGCAGCCGGGCAGGGCTTCGAGTACCGGTTGTATGCCCCTGATATGGCGTAGTTGCAAGCCAATGAAGTAACCGGTAATTCGGGTCAGGTAGACGATCGAGGCTATCATCGCGATCGCGATAAAAGTGGCATTCGCGTCAACCATAGTCGCGGCGCACCTGAATTATTGCGACCGTCATTCCACTAAGTACCGAACCCAGTAGAATCAGATAGTCTGCGCTACCAAGCTCAAACAAAACGAGTGCGATGATACCGGACACAACCCATGGTGCGGTCCTTGACCTGGAGCCCTTGAAAAACAGCATCATCATGGTCGCTATCACCAGCGGTCCGGCAAAGTCGACTGCACCCAGGTCCAGGTTGGCAAACAGGTGGGCGGCGTTCAATCCGATAAAGGTAGAACATAACCAGCTGATCATCATCGATACGCCGTAGCCGGTGACGTAGCCCAGGCGGTCGACATCCTCTTGCATGCGGAAACTGTTGACAACTCCCGGATCGTTGAGCATGAACAACCATACGATACGGCGTTGCAGGCTATGGCCATCAAAGTGATGCGTCATCGCCATGCCCAGCAACAGGTTACGCGAGCTGACCAGCGCAACCGACAGGGCGATCGTGCCCAGCGGTAACGGCGCAGCCCAGAACTCCAGTGCGGCGAACTGACCCGAGGCGGTAAACACTGACGCACTCATCAACAACGCGTGCCAGTTTTCGATACCACTGGCCGCGGCGGCAATACCGAACATCAGCCCAAACAGAAAGGTGGAGATGAAATAATCTCCGGAGGTGCGAAGCCCGAGCAGTGCACTGTGCCAGGTGGTCATCTGTTGCTACGCGACGTTTTGTCAAATACGATGAGCGCGGTAAGCACAACGGTGAACTTGACCCCGGTTCCCGAAAGCAGCATATAGGCAATGCCGCGTGCATCGTGCGACAGCTTCGATGGCGCTGTTCTGGTGATCACGTTGGAGGGGCCTGGGTTCCTGGAGGTTGATTTTCACGCGCGAAGATACCACAGGCGACAGCTTCCAGGCTGAATTTATTTATCGCGGAGTAAGGGTCGATTTTAACCCGGATTGGCGGCGAGCAGGGGCCTTAGCATCCACAGGCCGATAACCGGTCCTGGCACCAGTAACAGGAAAATGTACTGGAGGCTGATTTGCTCCAGCATCATGCTGACCAGTTGAATGCTGAAGACTGTAATCAGAAAACCAATCGAATTGACAATAGTAAGCGCAGAACCAACGTATTCACGCGGTGCATTTTCGGCGTTCAGGGCTGAAAACTGTGGGGAATCGCCTATCACGGTGATTCCCCACAGCAACAGGAAGCCGAGAAAGACGGATGGACTCGAGTTGAAAAAAAATGGTGACAGCAGACAGCAGGCTCCCGAAATCGCGAGTTGAACTGCTGCTACCCGGGCGCTGCCAAGCCTGGTGGAGACTATGCCGCCGATAGCTGTTCCGAAGAACCCGGCGCCGATTACCAGGAAAGACCATAGCGGCACATTCAGCGGGATATCGCTATTGATACTGTAGGCCAGCAGTAACAGCGGGATGAAGGCCCACAGGGTGTATAACTCCCACATGTGCCCGAAGTAGCCAAACGCCGAGGCGCGAAAACGGCGTGAGCGAAATATGATTTTCAGTGCATCAGGATCGAAAACCGAGCCTTTCGGCAGGTTGGGCCCGTCCGGTACAAGCAGCAACATGATGAAACCGCCAAGTATCGCCAATGCAGAAACTACCAACATCACCTGTTCCCAGGGTAGATCGGCCCCACTGCTTCTGACCAGATGCGGGAAGGCTGTACCCAGTACCAGCGCACCGACCAGGTAACCAAGTGCCCGTCCCAGTCCATGCGAGTACCAGCCTGCCGCGATTTTCATGCCCACCGGGTATATGCCAGCGAGAAAAAATCCGGTCGTAAAGCGCAGCACTAGTAACCAGGTCAGTTCCTGTGGGGCGATCAGTAGCGCGGCGTTTGCCAGTGCACCGGCGAGCGAGCAGTTGAAGAAAACCCAGCGCGGTGAAAAGCGGTCCGCGATCACCAACAACGCAAATAACAGGGTGCCACAGATAAATCCAAGCTGTACCGCTGAGGTGACATAGCCGAGTGATTGCTCGGCAAGCCCCCAATCCCGCTGTAAATCCAGGATAATCGCATTGCCGGCAAACCACAGCGAGGTGCCGGTAAATTGAGAGAAAATGATAACCGGCAGAATGTGTGTTGGGCGAGTCAAGGTGTTCAAGGACTAAATGTCAGCGGCCTGCGATATAAACAAAAAGGCCCGCTCGGAAGCGGGCCTCTGGTTATTGCGAGTTACAAAAAACCTACTGACGCAGCTTGGTCCAGATTTTGTCGACAGACTTGACGAACTTCGGACCACAGGTTTCGCTGACGCGTACTTCAATTCCAGCAGGTACGTTGACTTCCGGAGCCGAGGCCAGTTCTGGATCCAGGTATTTTGACGAGGACGGGATCGCATTCGAGTAGCGCGCGAAGTTGGATACCAGTGCCATGTTTTCTCCTGCCATCAGCCAGTTCATGAAGGTCTTGGCGTTTTCGTAGTTTTTGGCGCCTTTCGGGATTACCAGACTGTCGAACCAGCCAACCAGACCTTCCTTCGGGTAGCAGTACTTGATCGGTGTGCCTTCCATGCGTGCGCGCATTGCATCGCCGTTCCATGCGTTGGTGACGGTCACGGTTTTGGTGGCAATACGATCGATCATGCCTTCCGAGCTGTATACCTTGACGCACTTGTTCTGTTTCTGCAGTAATTTCTGCATTGCTTTCAGGCTTGCCGAACTGTCGTCACAGTATTGCTGCCCAAGGTAAAGTGCGGCCATACTTGCCACTTCTTCAGGCGTCTGGAATACGCTGACGTTGCCACAGGCCTCGCCTTCAGGTTCGAAGAATGTTTTCAGTGAATCACAGCTCAGGCCGGCATCGGTGCGAATCGCAAACGAGGTAGTGCCAAACTGGTAAGGGCTGGAATACATTTGCTCCGGATCCCAGGCGGGTCCCTGCCAGCTCGGGTCCACGTTCTTGTAGTTGGGCATTGATTTGACGTCAACCTTTTGCAGCAGGCCTTCGGAAACCATGATGCTCACGAAGTTGGAGCTCGGTACCGCGAGGTCGTATCCGGTGGCACCGGATTTTAACTTGGCGAGCAGGGTTTCATTGGAATCGTAGGTATCCATGGTGACCTTGATGCCGGTGTCCTTTTCAAACTTTTGCAGCATGTCTTCCGGCGTATAATCAGTCCAGTTGTAGAAAAAGAGCTCTCCGGCCCCCTGCGCCGTGCTGACCCCGAAGATCAGGACTAAGCCGGTAATGGTACTCAGTAGTTGCTTGTTCATGTTCACTCCTCAGTTTTGGTTTTACCTGTTGTATTGTTTAAGCGGCTTCTCTCTCGGAGCCCCTGGTGGCATACCAGTAAGCCGTGATAAAGAGAATGGATAGTACCAGCATGACCGTCGAAATAACATTCACCTCGGGGGTGATTCCCTGGCGAATCATGCCGTAAATATAAAGTGGTAAGGTGGTCGAGCCGGCCCCGGCGACCATCAGCGTAATAATGAAATCGTCGATCGAAATGATAAACGAAAGCATCGCCCCGGCGACGGCGCCCGGCATCAGCAGGGGCAGGGTTACGTAACGGAAAGTCTGCCAGTCGTTGGCGTAGAGGTCGCCGGCGGCCTGTTCCAGGGTTTCATCCATTCCTTCGAGACGCGCCCGTATCGGTAAAAACGCAAACGGAATACAAAACACCGTGTGCGCAATGATGATGCTCATCAGGCCAAGCTCGAAGCCGATGACCGCGAAGAAACTTAAGGTAGCGACCGCGGTTGCAATCTCGGGTACCACCAGCGGCAGACTGACGATACCAAGCGCCGCCGATGAACCGCGGAAGTTACGTCCACGCGCGAGCACCAGTGCGGTCAAGGTGGCGATTGTGGTCGCGATGACGGTGGCAATTACGGCAACGATAAGGCTGTTGATCGCGGCGGATTGAATATCGTCATTGGTAAACGCCTTGACGTACCAGTCGAGGCTGAATCCCCGCCAGATCTGTGCCCTCCGGCTGACGTTAAACGAGTAAAACACCAGCACCACCATCGGCGCGTAGAGATAGATGAAAAACACCCAGGTCCAGATTTTGAGACCCGGATAATCACCGACGATGTATTGTTTCTTACTCACTACTCACCCGCCTCGGCACGTCGGCGCGAAGCCACCCGCGCCTGGTACATCAGCGCGATCATGACGATTGCCAGCAGACAAATAGCCAGCGCAGAGCCGAACGGCCAGTTACGTGCGGCTGCGAACTGGGTCTGAATCAGCGAGCCCATCATCAACTTCCTGCCGCCGCCGAGCAGATCCGGAGCGACAAATGCACCCAGGCTTGGTACCAGCACCAGGATGCAGCCGGCGATAATGCCGGGTGCGGCCAACGGAATGATCACCTTGCGTGCGACCATGATGCGGTCTGCGTACAGGTCATGCGCAGCTTCGATAAGACGGAAATCGAGCTTCTCCAGGCTGGCGTAAATCGGTAATACCATTAGCGGGATATAGGTGTATACGAGGCCGACTCCAACCGCACCGTTGGTATACATCATTTCCAGGCTTTCATCGATGATGCCCAGAAATTTAAGCGGTTGCTCGATAACGCCATCGGCAGTCAGGATTAGAATCCAGGCATAGGTGCGTACCAGCAGATTGGTCCAGAACGGCAGGGTGATCAGGAACAACAGCATGCTTTGCGTGCGAGCATTCTGGCGGGTAATAAAATAGGCGACCGGCAATCCCAGTACGAGGCAACCGAGGGTGGCAAGCGAGGCCAGGATTATCGAGCGCCAGATGATCCTCAGGTAAGTGGCATCGAATTGCAGTAATTCGTCAAAGTCGCGTTCGAAGAGGATCTGGATGTAACCTTCGAAGGTAAATCCGGGGTCGACGCCACCGTAGGGGTCGGCCTCCATAAATGAAAACACCAGTAGAATGCACATCGGCAAGATCATGAACAAACTGATCGTCAGCAGGGCCGGGAGAAGCCCCAGCCAGCGGCGAGTCACTGGATTGCGCGGCAATTCCATCAGTCGATTAACATCCGTACCGCGTCCGCGGACATTCCGACCCCGACCAGGTCGCCTTCGGCAAAACGGGCGTGTCCGGTAAGATCGATCTGATCGCGCACCGCCAGCGTAATGCTGTCGCTGATGGCGACGCTATAGCTGGTGTCGGTGCCGAGATAAACCGCCTCGGTGATTCTGCCCTGAACTTCACCGCTTTGCGCGAGTGAAATTTTCTCCGGGCGTAATGCGAGGGTGACCTTGTCGCCGATACTGTGTTTCGCTATGGATTTCACCTTGAACGATAACTCGTTGTTCACCTGGCAGTTGGCGAAATCGCCATCAACGACGGTGATTTCGGCTTCGAGGAAATTGGTGTCGCCGATAAAGTCAGCGACAAAGCGGTTCACCGGCTGCTCGTAAATTTCGTGCGGGCCGCCGACTTGCTGAATCTGACCTGCGGACATGACCGCGATGCGATCACTCATGGTCAACGCTTCTTCCTGGTCGTGGGTAACGAAGATAAACGTGATTCCAGTCTCGCGCTGCAAGGTTTTCAGTTCGAGGCGCATTGCCTGGCGTAGTTTCAAATCAAGTGCGGACAACGGCTCATCGAGTAATAAAACTTTGGGCTGGGGGGCGAGGGCACGCGCCAGGGCGACCCGTTGTTGCTGTCCGCCTGATAGCTGAACCGGCTTCCGCTTGATAAAACTTTCCATTTTCGCCAGCGTGAGCGATTCTTCGACTCGTTTGGTGATTTCTGCTTCATTCTGTCCTAGCATTCTGAGACCAAAAGCCACGTTTTCACCAACGGTCATGTGCGGAAACAGGGCGTAGTGCTGGAACACCGTATTGATCGAACGTTTGTGTGGCGGCAGGTCTTCGATTTCGTCGCCGAAGAGGAAAATTTCGCCTTTGGTGGGCATTTCGAAACCAGCGATTAAACGCAACAACGTGGTCTTACCGCAACCTGAGGGTCCAAGCAGGGTAAAGAATTCATTGTCTTCTATTTCGAGAGAGACTCCGTCGAGTGCGGTGACCAGGTGATCCCCACTGCCGAACTGCTTGACGACATTGCGTCCGGTTACGGCGCTGGTTTTGTTGGTATCAGACACGCTCCCCTCAGTCTTTATGGTAATAGTCGATGTTTGTGATCACATCGTTAACGTACTATTAAACCCCAGATCAAAAATAATATAAAGCATTGATTGACTCGCAACTGTCTCAGGTTTACTGAATCAATTCGCGGACTGATTTCGTAGTTATGGATCAACGTATTGATTTCGGAAAACTCTGATTCATGCGTCTCTGCGAGCACCTCACCCCGCTGCGCGGTGACCAATCGAGGAAGAATGCCGTCATGCCGGCGCAGGCCGGCATCCAGAGAACGAAGCCAACAGAGGTGGAATCTGGATCCCGGCATGCACCGGGATGACGAATTGGAAAAGATCTGAAGGTTTTAGTTCATCAAGAGCGCAGCGAAGCAATCTCCCTGACTCAACTATCCAGAGGCCTGTAAACGATGCTGGTAGAGGTGCTGGTAATGAGGCAATACGGTCTGGTGAATTTCCTGAACCCGGGCGGGCGCCTCGGTGATATCGATATACTTTCTTGGCTGGGCCTTGAGACCATCGGAGCCGCGCAGGTTGGCGTGCCAGGATCCGCCGTCGTACCAGCTAACTTCATCACGCCCGCCTGGCTCCCAGCTAAGCGCTGCTTCAAGAAAGGGTATACCCACCGCTTTGCAGTAGGCTTCGACAATACCGTGCGGGTTTTCGAGTAAATCGTCGCTGTCGATCACCGGTGGTGCATATCCAAGCTTGTCGGAGAGTCGGTCAAACAATGCGCGTTGTTCGACAAAGGCGATTTCCTTCAATACGAAATCGGGCCAGTGTTTATACATTGAAGTCACCACCTTGGCCGGGTCCCGAATCAGGAAACTGTGGGTAAAATTGTCGAGAAACCCATCATTCCACAAATGTTCGATGTAGTGCGGGAAATCTTTTGAAAAGGTCGCGCTTTTTGCCGCAGCCGCTTTCAATTCCTGCCACACGCTGTCGAAAGTTAATCCCTCGGTGCGCGGGGTGTCGGCTTTGATGCGTGGCCAGCGCGCGTCTTCACCCTGGTACCAGGCTTCACCGAAGGGTTCGTGAAAACAGGTCATGTCACCGCGCATGCGCATCATCCATTCGAAGGCAGTCGAGGTTGAGCGTGGGGTGGCCCAGAGTACCAGTATCTTGTGCATCGATACTCGCCTTACTGTAATGAAGAAAGCAGCTGACCGTGGCTGCCGATTGGCGCGGTGCCCAGTGATTTGAAAATACGCCAGTAGAGCGCGGTATCCGAAGACACGATCGGTTTACCGATGGCGGCCTCGAGCTCTCGATCAAGCGAAACTATGCGTTGCGGCAGGCCATCGGCCCTGCGGAAATTCGGCATGCCGTTGACGACTATGGCATCGACATCGGGTGCCTGGTCTACGACATATTGCATCGACCTTTGCGCGAGATCACCATCGAACACCCAGATGCAGTCGTTGCACTCCTGCTGGGTCTCGAAGAATCCCATGTCGGTGAAGTTGGCGTAGTAGACCAGGTCGAAGCCGGCTTCTTTCAGAAAACGGGCATAACCATCGCGCCAGTCGGGCCAGTAGTAAACCGAGTTCAAGGCAATTCTTTGCACGCCCATATCGCGTAGTGCCTCGACCACGCAGTAGCCGGCCATGTGAAACGGAGTTTCGTAGGTGTCGCTGATACGCTTACAGATATCATTGATTTCATCCGGCGTAGTGCCCTGACAGTGAACCCAGTTGGTGCCAACCTGGCCGCAGACATCAGCACCATTGTTCGACATGCAATTTACGAACTCGTCCAGCAGGTGAAAATTATCGACCCTTTGAGTCAGTTCGTGGGCGTAGTCGGGGACATGCAGCATGCGCCCGTGAGCGCCGACATTGTCTGCGCTGATACGCAGGAAATCGCTCGGCGCGGCGTCAAAATCATGCGGTGGCGAGGTGAAGCCCACCTGGTAGGTAAAAAGTTTGTTTTTCAGTATCTTCCAGCGCTCCGGTTTCATATTCTTTACCTCAGTGGTGGTATAGCCGAATGATATATCTCTCGCTAGCTACCAGATCAAGCAAAAAAAAAGCCAGGCGGTTAAGCCTGGCTTCCTAAAATCGATTTGCCAAAGTATTGGCAATTCAATCAGACAGGAGTGATGTTCTCAGCCTGGGGGCCTTTCTGGCCTTGAGTGACGGTGAACTCAACTTGCTGTCCTTCTGCCAGGGTTTTGAAGCCTGTGCCTTGAATTGCACTGAAATGTGCGAAAACGTCAGGACCTGATTCTTGCTCAATAAAACCAAAACCCTTCGCTTCGTTGAACCATTTTACTTTGCCGGTTGTCTTGTCAGACATAATAATGTGTACCTATAAAAAAATAAAAAATAAACCTGTAACAGGTGATATCGCCAGACACCAGGCCTTAACTTATTGACTACAGAACGAGGAAACACTGAAACACTTCGAAGAGAGGGAATAAACATTAGACATAGAATCGAGCTGATGCGCACTTTAACTATTATTTTTGCGATGTCAACAACTTATTAGTTGAAAAAAACTATCGACCGTAGTCGCGTTCCACCAGTGCAATGCGGGTTTTATAACTTGAGTACCATTTTTCCATGCCCATTTGTTGTGCGACACGATGTTCTGCATGAGTCTTCCATCGTTTGATCGACTCGAGATCGGACCAGTAAGAGATGGTAATGCCCAGATCTTCGCGTACCGATTCAACTCCCAGGAAACCGGGTTGTTCTGCCGCCAGTTCGACCATACGTGCGGCGGTTTCGGCATAGCCTTCGATATCGTCATTGCGATGCGAAGAAAATATGACTGCGTAATAAGGCGGGGTAGGTGTATCGGCTATCAGGCTCATGAGGGCTCCGCTACTCGAGGGTTTAACAACCCAGCAATTCCGCCAGGTTCAGGATACTGGTGGCATGCAGTGTATTCGCCGACCAGGGTGCCACGCTCTTGGGTTCGGCGCGACCATATTCGAAAGGGCGCTCGATGTAAGCGGTTTCAAGCCCGCAGTTGCGCGCGGCTTCGAGATCACCATGGTGCGCTGCGGCGAGCATGACGCTACCCGGTTCGGCGGCAAAGGTACTCGCCACACCGAGATAAGTATCGGGATGCGGTTTGTACTTGTTAAAGTTCTCGGCGCTCAGAATGCAATCCCAGGGTAGCGCGGCATGTTTTGCCATCTCGGTGAGTAAGCCGATATTGCCGTTGGACAGCGAGCAAATAATAAATCTGGATTTCAGGCGGGTAAGTCCCTCGACCGAATCCGGCCAGGGATCGAGCCGATGCCAGACCAGGTTGAGCTGCTGACGTTCAGCTTCTGGTAGTGCGTCCACGGCAAAGTCGTGCAGCACCTGGTCGAGGATTCGGCGGTGCAAATCATCCAGGATTACCCATTCACCGTTGTCCATAACTTCGCGCATCGCGGGTTTGTAACCAGCCCGCCAGGCGAGGGCGAATGCATCGGGGTCGACCCCGAGGTTCATCGCGGCCACTTCACGTGCAACCGAGCCGTGCCAGTCAACCACGGTGCCGAACACATCGAAGGCGATTACTTTAATCTGGTTTGCAATTTCAGTCATAGCTAATTACCCGAACCTCATCTTGAATCTTTCCATTTCCGGATGAGGATGGTCAAGTGCAAAGTCGCGTACCGCATCAAGCAATTCCAGGTCGTCTATTTGCACACTCATATTTATCCTGGTCGCTCAGGTGGCGGAGTCGCTACTGATTGGATGGTGAATCGAGGATGCCAATGCTTTGTTTGACATCGTCTACCAGGCTGGTGCGGCTCTCTTCGGAAGCGAAGTACCAGATCAGGATCCATCCCACCAGGATGGCTATCGCCATGAACCTGATAAATGAAGAAACTTTTTCGTTAGCCTTGAAACTTTGGATTCGAGCGCGATTGGTCGTATAGGCCCGGTAAAAAAAACCAAACACTTTGAAGAACGGCGCATAGAGAAATGCTATCCACCTGGAATAAGGTTGTTGCACGATATTATCTACGCATGGTTGTTGGTGGCTCAGAGGTCTTGTGCGAGTTTCCGCGTCAGTTCCGCAGCGGGTATCTCGCGACAACCGCTGGCATTTTGCCCGGACCATAAAGGAGAAAAATCACCCAGGCCGGCGCCTTCAGCCGCGTTGCGTAATGGGCCTATTGCGGTCGCGGCGAGTGGAAATGGAGAAACTTCACCAATCGGGCCAAGCTCGCGCATGACACGGTTGACGATGGCGCGGGCAGGGCGCCCCGTAAAACGATTGGTAAGCGCGGTATGCACGGCGCCCGGGTCTTTTAACGCGGCACGATGTACCGGGCTGGTGGTGGCTTCATCGCATAACAGGTAAGCGGTACCGATTTGTGCCGCGGCCGCGCCCATGTCCATTACCGCGGCAACCCCGGCGGCATCCGCAATGCCTCCTGCGGCGATTACCGGTAACCTGACCGCTTGCACGATCTGCGGCAGCAACGCAAAGGTACCTACCTGGCCGGTGATGTCCTCGCTGAGGAACATACCCCGATGCCCACCCGCTTCAACGCCCTGGGCAATGATTGCATCGACTCCCTGGGACTCGAGCCATTTGGCCTCGGCAACCGTAGTCGCGCTGCATAGCACTTTCGCGCCCATTGCTTTAACTCCAGCGAGCAAGTCGTGTGCGGGCAAGCCGAAGTGAAAGCTCACTACCGGAGGTTTGAAGTCGAGTAGTACTTCAAGCATTGCGGAGCTAAATGGATCGCGCCGCGTTCCTGCTGGAATTGAGTTGGGATCGATTTCGTATTCTGCGTAATACGGAGCCAGTGCCGCGCGCCAGGCTGCTTCGCGATGCGCGTCGACGTCAACAGGAGTGTGGCAAAAGAAATTCACGTTATAGGGTTTATCACAACCAGCCTTGATCGAGGCAAGTTCGTCGCGCAAGCTGTGCGGACTCAGCATCGCGCTGGGCAGCGAGCCGAGGCCGCCGGTATTCGATACTGCAATTGCCAGGGCGCTGCCCTGGACCCCGGCCATCGGCGCCTGAATGATCGGCAATTCAAGCTTGAGTAATTCTTGTAGTGAAGCAGACATCGGTTTAACTCCTGCCGTCAGGGCTTTGTTTTGCGAATCAGCCATCGCGGGCAATTATTTTATCAAGCTGATCGGCGAAGGCTTTGCGGTCACTATGATTCAACGGCGCCTGGCCACCAGATTCTATGCCGCTGGAACGCAGCGACTCCATCAGGTCGCGCATGGTCAGTCGCGCCTTGATGTTATCGCGGGTATAGAGCTCGCCGCGTGGGTTCAAGGCCTGGCCCTGGTTCTCGATTATTTCCGCCGCCAGCGGGATGTCGCCGGTTATCACCAGGTCGCCCGGGGCAAGTCGCTTGACAATTTCGTTGTCTGCGCCATCGAACCCCGATGCTACCCTGACAAAACTGATGTGCTGCGATGGGGGAACCTTGACGATATGGTTGGCGACAAGTGTAAGGCTGATTCCTGTGCGCTGCGCGGCGCGAAACAGAATATCCTTGATCGCGTTCGGACAGGCGTCTCCGTCAATCCAGATCTTCATTGGCTATTCACTTAAAAGGCCCGCCTATTTGATCCGATGGCTGTCACGCCCGGCCTCGTATTGCGGTAGATCGTCTTCGGGAACGGCCCATTTTGCGCCGGAAGCGACAAAAATATGTGCGTCGGGCCTGATCGGAACTTCATCGTCGAAACAGCCCAGCGATATTTCGATCAGTTCAGGATCCGCGTTGGGGCTGGAAAAGGTCAGACTAGAACCGCAATTGGAACAAAAGGATCGCGTGGTACCGTTTTCCGCGGTATAGCCTTTGAGTAAATTTTCCCCACAAGTCCAGCGAAAGTGATCGCTCATCGCCTCGGCGATAGTGGCATAAGCGGCACCGTGAAACTTACGGCACATCGTGCAATGACAATTGCCCGTGCGCGGGACGAATTCATCGATTTCGAAACGGATTCCTCCACATAAACAACTGCCTCGGTAAGGTCCTGTCATCGATATCTCCTCATGTTGTCACGCAGCGATCGACCCGAGATAGAGCTGCGTATCATACTGGAAATCAATCATATCGTTGATCGCGAACTGTTCAAACAATGCGACTAATTCAGCGACCAGGGAAGGGTATTGCGGGGAAGTTTCAGCTGGACAGTAAGAAGAAGATTTCAGCCTGCCGAGCAAACCTGAAAACGTCAGCTGTTGACTGTTGTCAAAGTGCAATACTTCCATGTTCCCATTCTCGAAGAATTCTGCGATATCGGCCTCGCTCAGGTTCATATGGTTAACTTCCCCGTACTTGGGTATGTAGGCTCTCAGGACCGCATCGTAGGCATGTTGAAAGGGCTGGTTGACTTTACGCTTGTTCCAGATCAGCGCCAGCTTGCCGTCGGCTTTGAGAATACGCCGAAATTCAGCCTTCGTCGCGGCGTTATTGAACCAGTGAAAGGCCTGTGCAGCGGTTATCAGGTCGATCGAGTTAGCTGCGAGCCCGGTACTCTCTGCCGGTGCGTCGATACTGTTGAATTGTGCATATTCTGAAAACAAACTTTCGGCGGCGTGGCGCATATTGGCATTGGGCTCAATGGCGAACACCTTGAGCTCCTGATCCAGCAGCAAGCGAGTAAAGATGCCGGTACCTGAACCGATATCGGCGACTGTGCCAGGACTGGTTTTTTGCAACAGGGTTTGCACCAGTTCAACTGGATAGCCTGGTCGAAACTTCACATAGGCGTCGACACGATCGGAAAATCTCTGGGTAGAGTCGGTCATATTAAATACAGTTTTCAGGTGGTCCGTTGAAACAGGCAGTAAAGATATTTTTGTTCCACGCCCGACGGCGTTTGGTGTATCTCGTTTTGATGGTGTTTTAGATTAAACTCTGTGCCGAAAATGGCGTTCAGTTTCTCTACATTGTAACGCTGAACCGGTAAACCACTGCACTGAGGCGGCGCCTCCAGTTCGAAAACGCCAATGATAAAGTGACCGCCCGGTGTTAACGCTTGCAGTAGCTTGTCTCGGTACTTCTTTTGTTGCTCGGGTTCGATCAGGAAATGAAATAAAGCCCGGTCATGCCACAGTTTGAAATGACTTATCGGTAGCTCAATTTCTGTCACATCTCCCAGTAACCAGGATATCTGGCTCGCACTAGTACCAAGCCTTTCCCTCACTGCCGACATGGCTCGATCAGACAGGTCAAGTACTGATATGTCCCTGTAGCCTTTATCCAGGAGATCGTCGACCAATGTAGAGGCTCCTCCACCAACATCAATTATGGGATCGTCAGGGTCAAGATTAAGATCGGTGATCCATCTTACCGACGTGGTTAAATGAGGTGCATACCAACCGACCTGATCAGTCGTTTTGGTGGAGTAGACTTGTTGCCAGTGTTGCTTTCCACTCATTTGTATTACAACCCGGCGCTGGTATCAGGCGCTGCCTGGGTGAATATCCGCTGGTAAATTTCATCTGGATACGCGCATAGCTCATCTGCACCAGCACTTCGAAGTTCTTCTTCAGAGCCAAAGCCCCACAACACCCCCAGAGCTCTAATTCCATGATTATTCGCACCAATCATATCAAAACGCCGGTCCCCAATCATGACCGCATTTTGCGGCAGGATTTTTTCGTTCTCAAGTACGTAAGCTAAAAGTTCGGTTTTATCACTAAGCGAGCCATCCAGATTGCTCCCGTACACAACGTCAATATACTGCTCCAGGTCAAAGTGTTCGATTATTCGCCTGGAGAATATAGTAGGCTTTGAAGTAACCACGTGGATTGAATCGGCCACAGGGGTTAGTTGATTCAGGCACTCGGCAATACCCTCATATAGATGGTTTTCAAACAAACCTGTGCTTGAATAACGCTCGCGATATAGCGATATTGCGTGTTCGGCCGAGCTTTCGTCCCCACATAATTTTCCAAATGTGCTGTGCAGAGGTGGGCCAATATATGATTCTAGCCTGGTGCCTGCATCAATCTCGATGCCCAGTTTGGTGAGCGCAAATCGAATGCAATTAACGAATCCTTCTTGCGGGTTGGTTAAAGTACCGTCAAGGTCAAATAGAACGTGCATCACCTATTAACTCCATATCTTTTTCCTTGATGTTCCGGGGGAAGGGCAGGCTCGACGCTCCTTCCTGTCAAGGTGCATTGCAATCAACTCAGTCGTGGCACTTCCGGCTGCATGGTTTGTTATGTGGTAGGTTCTCACTGGCCAATGTGGCTGAGTTTATTCAGTATAATCGCTCATAGGGGGCAGCTCGCCCGCATGATCGAATCTAACCGGTAATTTCAGGCTCGCGACCAGATCTGCGGGTACAGATCTGTGCCCGGTCGGTCACCAGGCTTGAGTCCATGCGCGGTCATAATAGTGCTGTGATCTGGGTCCATCCCGCATTCACGAAACTTGATGCGCACATCGTCACCCAGCCACTTGGTAGTAAATACTCGCAGTTCGCGACCCTCGTCCAACTTGCCCGATCCGCCGTGCATGATACGGCTGTTAAAAGCCACGCAGTCGCCTGGTTGCATATCCCAGCTCACAACACCGAAGCTTTCAGGATCGGCATCGATGTCAGGAAATGACTGCTCGGCAACACTCGAGAAGTCGACCTGATCGACACCCGTTTTACCATCCGGATTCAGATTGCCAAAATTGTACTGATAGAACACCGAGTCTAGTCGATGCGAACCCGGCACATAGGCCAGCGCGTTTTTTCGCTTGACTGGCACCAATGGCATCCAGATGGTGCAGGTGTTAAACCCCTCCACCGACCAATAAGGTTCATCTTGATGCCAGGGTGTGGCGAACTGGCTTCCGGCAGAACGCACAAATACCGCGTCGAAGTAAAAGTTGATATGTGTCGATTCCATTAATTTGCCGGCGATTCGGGCCGCTGGGGAGTCAAAAATGAACTGACGATACTGCTCAATGCCCTGCCACGCCTGACTATCCCAAAACATGGAGCGCCCCGCGGTATCCCGGTCCCACACCCGTGAACGATCCGTAGGATTTTTACAATTTGTAACCAGGCCTTTATCCAGCAGATCGATCCAGTCCCGATCAAACATTTCGGGCAGCAGGACCACACCGTCGCGTTGGTAAGTTGTAATTTCATCTGAGGTTATTACGCGCGGCAAATCGTAGTTCATCGATATATCACATGAATAAGGTGAAGCTCTATGTGTGAAGTAAGCCGAAATTAATTACATTTGTAAACGACAAATTCATCTGATCGGGATAATAGACTGAAAATGAATATATGCTGCGAACCCTGGCTCTTGCTGACACTTACCTGCAAGAGAAATCAGGGCATTACTACAAATCAAGGCAATTGCACGAGTACTTCAGTTGCTACTGACCACGTAACGCCTCGCATCAGCGGCCCGGCTTAGCTGGGTCTGACTGCATGCATTGTATGGTTGTTAGGCGGGTTGTGTATTTAGGTAACCAAAGGGGCAGTGTCGTTTGATTTTCAACCGAATGATTTTCAATCGATACTGACCCCTTGATTTTAATGCTTAGCCGCCAGCGGAATCGGCGGGCTGATCTGCCTCAAACGAATGCTTTGTTGAATCAGGGGCGGGTTCATCTATTGTTCCCGGTAAAAGTTCGAAACCCATGTGGAAGGTTGTCAGGGTGTTTTTCAGCTTGTCAAAACCGGTGCGATCACCTTCGAACTTGGCCTTACCATCAGCAATCTGATCATCAAAGGTTTTGGCACCCATCATGATGTCGTTCAAATCCGAGCGTTTGATAGTGATGGTCAGGTCCGGTTTGGATGCCAGGAACCCTTCAATGTTTGTCAGGGTGTTGTTACTCAGCTCGACCGTAAATTCTTCTTCGTTGTCAGGCGTAATCAGATTGATGACGGTATGCAATCCATCTGTTTTATCACTGTCCATCCGTACACCGAGATAGTCCAGCCATAACGCGGTTGACATGGCGCGAATCATATCTGGGCCGGCTGTCTTCGGTGAAGCGCCGGCGGGTACTCCGTGTCGTAGCTCGTAGGCTGCAGCCAGAAAACTGTTACGAACGCTGGGGCTTTCCTTGGTATAACCGATCTGTTCATAGTTATCTGCCAGTAAGTCCTTGGCGTCCTGGTTTTTCGGTTCCGCGAAAATCAGCTTGTTCAAAATCTCTACTGCATGCAGATACTTGCCTTGCGTAAACAGTTCTTCACCCCGCGCGATGATCTTTTTGGAGCCGCCCATCATTTCCACGTACAACGGTGCGGAATCACGTGGTGACAACGGAATCAGGGTGGCCGGGTTTGCATCCCAGTAACCCAGGTAACGGTTAATGACTGCTCGACTATTGTGCTCTTCAGAACCGTGATAGCTGTGTGCAGCCCAATTATTCTTCAGGCTCTCCGGCAAGTGATATTGGTTATGGACTTCATTGATGGTAACCCCCTGGTTCGCCAGATGCAGTACCTGGTTATTCAGGTGCGCATAGGTATCCCGTTGGGTGCGCATCACTTCCTGGATACGATCATTACCCCAGCGAGGCCAGCTGTGAGAAGCAAACATCACCTCTGCCTGACCACCGAAGGTATATAAAGCGACGTTTATTTGCTTGGACCATTCGAGCGCGTCGCGCACCATGGCGCCACGCAAGGTATAGATGTTGTGGATGGTACCGGTGATATTTTCAGCAGCCCAGAAGGCTTTCATTTGCGGGAACCAGGTATTCATTTCCGCCGGAGCTTCCGTACCCGGGGTTAACTGGAAGACCATTTCCACACCGTCGATAGTCAGTTCCTGCATATTCTTATCAATGATTACGCTGGGTGCGAGCAAACCGAGATTACCAGCGGCAACGTTCTTGCCGATAGATTGATCCACATGTCCGAACGGACTGCGCGGCAGCAAAACACCGTATTGGAAGAATAAACGACGAGTCATGGCATTACCTGCCATCACGTTTTCAGACACAGCATGATGCAAGAAACCTTCGGGAGCGATGACTTGAATTTTGCCGCTATCGACGTCGGCTTGATCAGCTACGCCACGTGCACCACCAAAGTGATCGGCGTGCGAGTGCGAATACACGACCGCCTTCACCGGACGTTCGCCGAGCTGTTCGTTAATAAACTGTAATGCAGCGCGTGCAGTTTCTTTTGAAGTTAAGGGGTCGAAAATAATCCAGCCGGTGTCTCCTTTTATGAAACTGATGTTGGCCAGATCATAACCGCGTACCTGGTATATTTTGTCGGGAAGAACTTCGTAAAGGCCGTAGGCCATGTTCAAAATAGCCTGACGCTGCAACGAAGGATTAATAGTGTCGAAGTTCTTGCCTTCTTCCAGCAGAAACTCGTAGCTGCCCATGTCCCAGGCCACGTGACCTGCATCGGCCATAATTTGCTTGTAGTCGGGTGCCGCAATAAAACCTTTTTTGGCTTCTTCGAAATCGCGCTTGTCATCAAAGGGCAAGGACTTACGCAGACCGTTCTGCAGCTCGACCACGAATTTTGAAGGTGGTTTGCCTTTCGCATCAAAGTGCATAGTGGGATCTACTTTTATGGTTTCACCACCACCGGCGGCGCTCGCAATAAAGCTTGCCGTAAGTGCAATTATGGTAAGAAAACTTCTAATTGATGCGAATTTAATATTCATACTAGTCCCTGAGTTGATTTGAATTTCGGCGCAATTTATCAGCAGTTTTAATTGTAATCAATGAGTTTGATGAGGTTAATCGAGAAGGGCAAAATAAATCACACAGGGGGTCATGTGATTTGATTTGCACCGCTGTGGCATTATCTGGATACTCACGGCATTGGACTGGTAGAGATGACGAGTGTGCAGATACAACCTGAACTGATATCACGGGATGCCTTGCAACAGCAGCTTTTTGCAGTGTTACCCGATGAGAATCGCTCGCTCGGGATTCCGCCCGCCTGTTACGCTGATGACGGGCTGCTGGCGCTGGAACAACGTTCCGTTTTCCATCATGGCTGGATTGTGCTCGGTCGTGCCGACAGGTGGCCAAATTCGGGTGATTACTCGGCTCTCCATATAGGCGGGGTTCCGGTTATCGTGGTGTGTAACAAGTCGGGCGAGCTAAAAGCGTTTGCCAATTCCTGCCGTCACCGCGGTAGCCAGATGCTCACCGGTGACGGTAACTGTAAGAAGATTAAATGCCCGTTTCACTGGTGGAGATACGATCTCGATGGCAGGCTCAAGGTTTACTCGCGCATGGAAAATGCGGTCAACTTTAATCCCGATGACTTTGGTCTGGTAGAGTTTCCGGTGGCACTGCACGACGGCATGGCATTTGTCAGTTTTGAAGATGAACCACCGGCAATCGATGTATGGCTGGCAGATTTTTCTTACTACCATGAGCCCTGGGAACTTGAGCAATGGAAAGTCACCCGGGTGCGGGAATTAGAGGTCCAGTGCAACTGGAAAACCTTCATCGAGGTGTTTAACGAGTACTACCACCTGCCGATGGTGCATCCCGATTCGATTAACTGGCTTTACCCGGAGCCGGATGCGATCGACGCGGTCAACGGTCAGTTCACCACCCAGTTCGGCTCCACCGAAGGTGCAGCGGCTCTAACGGAAGACACCCAGCAATTCGCGTTGCCGGCTGCGCAAGGGCTGCAGGGACGTGAAGCCAAAGGTACGCGCTATACCTGGATTTATCCGAACACCACATTTGCCCTGTCGCAGGATTCGATGTGGATGTACCAGGCATTTCCATTGTCAGCGAATCGTTGCGCGGTCACGCAAACCATTTGTTTTCCTGCCGAGTCGGTAGCGCGCACCGATTTTGATGATCGCGCCACGCATTACTACGCACGCATCGACGCCGCCCTCGGCGAAGACCTGCCATTTCTGCAACAGCAACAGGTTGGATTGAGTTCGAAGTTTGCCCGCCAGGGCCGGTTTGGCGCGCTGGAACCGAGTGTCGGCAGGTTCGCCTATTGGTACGCGCAACAATTACTGAAATATTTGACCTGATTATTAGCTAACCGACGCCATCGCAATCGGTGGACAACGATCAAACTCAGGATTGCGCCGAGTCAGCTTTCTTTTTTTGCTCTTCTTGCAGGCTTGCTTTGGCAGACTGGATAAAATCGGTCAGTATCATCAGGCAAACCGCAACCACGATTACAACGAACGGAAGCGCCGAGATCGATTCGGCCAGGCCAAGGACAAATGCCATGAAGATGGAGACAGCAATGGCCCCGGTAATGATGTTATCCATGAAGTTCTCTCCCGGTAAGTCTACGTAGTATAAGTAAAATCACGCGTTCAGTATATCCAGCAACCAGCGCGTACTCCGAAACAGGCGCGCATCGTCGTTTCTGGCACCCACCACCTGCACACCTATCGGTAATCCCTCGGGACTTTGCAGCAGGGGTACATTGATCGCGGGCGTGCCACAAAAGGTCCAGATGGTGTTCATTACCGGGCTACCGGTTGCGTCGAGACTGGACGGCGCCGGTCCCGGTGTCGCCGGTGTCAGTATGGCGTCATATTCGTCAAAAATTTCTTCGAGCAGTGCGCTGTAATCCTCGATTCTGGCGACTGCGTCGTCGTAGTCACCCTGGGCTACCTGTTGTCCGCGTTCGATCATTTCAGTCAGTACCGCGCTTAGATCCGCTTTGCCACGCTGGTACTCATCGGCAAAGCTTCGCGCCAGATCGGCTTCCATCACTTTTCGGTGATCTTCATGCAATTCGGTGAAGGGGCCTGGCAGATCGAGAATATCCACCGTTTTCTCGCATTGCTCATTGACCGCATCGATAAGTTCGCGCAGGCCATCCTTGGTAACCTGTTCAACCTGGTCCCAGACCGGGCTGCGTACGAATGCAAAATGTTGATTGGCTGGGACCTCCTGTGCCATTACCGTGGCGATACAGGGCGGGGCAATCGGGGTCATGGCGGAGTCCTGGGCGTCGAAGCGCATCAGTACATCGGCAATCAGGGCGAGGTCGTCGAGGCTACGTGCGAACACACCCACCGTATCCAGTGGTGGAGACTGTTTAAGCACGCCATGACGGGATATGCGCGCAAAGCTGGGTTTGAATCCATAAACACCACAGTACGAAGCCGGACGGATGACCGAGCCGTTAGTCTGGGTACCAACGCTAAGCTCGACCATCGCGGCAGAAACAGCGGCGGCCGAGCCGCTGGAAGACCCACCGGGGGTATGTTCCGGATTGTGCGGGTTGCGGGTTTTGCCGGGTGCGAAAACCGCTAATTCGGTTGATACGGTTTTGCCGAGGATGATGGCGCCGGCTTCCTTCAGCAGCGATACCAGGGTCGCATCCCGGTTCGGCCTGCGGCCCTGATGCAGCACAGTGCCGTTTTCGGTCGGGTAATCAGTGGTATCGATAATATCCTTGATGCCGACGGGCAGGCCGTGCAATGGTCCGGTTGCCAGGCCGCGGCGGCGAAAAGCATCGGCCTCACCGGCCTGCCGCATTGCTGTTTCGCGGTCAAGCTGTGCCCAGGCGCCGATAGAGTCCTCGAGTTCGTCGATACGCGTGAAACAGGCTGCGACCAGTTCCTGCGAGGTCAACAAACCCTGGTCTATCAGCTTGCGTGCGTCGCAGGCGCCGAGCAGGTTTGCCGTAGCCGGGTCGAATTTATGCATGCCTCGAGCCTTACCCGCAGACTACCCGGGGCCAAACAGGTAGACCGGTAGCCATAGTGCGATTCCGGGGAAGTTATACAGCAGGATCATCGAGAAAATAATGATGGCCAGATAGGGCATAATGCCGCGGAAAATATCCATCAGCTGGATATGTGGTGGCGCCACGCCTTTGAGGTAATAGGCGGCCATCGCCATCGGCGGCGTGAGGAATGAAGTCTGCAGGTTCAGTGCCACCAGGATGCCGAAGAACAGCGGGTCAACGTTGAAGGTTTCCAGCATGGGCAGGAAAATGGGCACGAAAATGATGATAATTTCGGTCCATTCCAGTGGCCACCCGAGTAAAAAGATAAGCGATTGTGCCAATATCAGAAACCCTACCGTTCCCAGGTCCAGGGACAACACCCAGTTGTTGATCAACTCATGCCCACCAAGGTATGAAAACACCGAGGCGAAGGTCCAGGAACCGACAAATAACCAACACACCATTGCCGAAGTTTTGGCGGTCAGGTAAACCGCCTGTTTTAAACGCTCCCAGTTGAGTGAGCGGTAGCACAGCGCCAGGAAAAGCCCGCCAAACGCGCCAACACCCGCGGCTTCGGCTGGTGTCGCCAGACCCATCAAAATGGCGCCGAGTACGCTCATAATCAATAGTGCCAGTGGAATAAACGAGGTTGTCAACTCCCAGGCAATCCTGCCGAATGACGGCACATCTTCCTCTGGGGGTTTCGGCGCCAGGCTCGGATTCAAGGTGGCTCGGCCGACCACGTAGACCATGTACAGTCCGGCCAGCAGCAGTCCCGGGAACATGGCCGCGGCATAGAGGCGCAAGGGTGATATTTCCGCGATTGCAGAGTAAACAATGAGCATGATCGAAGGCGGAATCAGGATGCCGAGACAGCCACCGGCACAGATAACGCCGGCTGCGAAACTCTCGTCGTAATTGGCCTTCAACATGGCCGGGAATGCGAGCATGCCCATCAGCGTAACCACCGCGCCGATGATGCCCGATGCGGTGGCAAACACGGCGCAGGTAAACAGGGCCGCCACCGCCATCGAACCCGGCAGGTGACGTGCTGCCAGCTGAATACTGAAAAACAGTCGATTGACTATGTTGGCCCTTTCGACCACATAGCCCATGAATAAGAAGAGTGGGACGGCCACCAGCACGTCGTTAGACATGACCGAAAAAGTATTCTGCACGAATAAATCGAATATTCGATTGTCAAAAATGGTCTGCATGCGTTCAGGGTCGTAATAGGCGTAGTAACCGAAACCGAGGCCCATCGCAATAAGCGTGAAGGCAATAGGAAAACCCAGCATCACCATGAAGATGAACAGGCCAAGCATGAAAACCGCGATAACTGGATCAGACATGACCTTCTTCCTCCAGTTTGCGTAAATCTTCCTGTTCATTCATCAGCATGGTTTCGGTTTCCTGCACATCGTGTAACCGGGCAGGCCAGGCCCCGGTTTTGATACAAATCACACAACGTACCGCCTCGGCGATACCCTGTAGCAATACCAGTGTGCCGGCCACCGGTATCAGGGTTTTAAAGAAATAGATCTGAATTCGGGATGGGCTACTCCAGCTCACCTCCTTGTAGAACCAGGAATCCGCGGCAAAATGATACCCGTAGTAAATCAACGCCAGGGCGCCGGGCATGAGGAATAAGATGTAGAGCACCAGGTCGATCTTGGCCTGGGTTTTTATGTGTAACAGCCGGTAGACCACATCGCCACGTACGTGGGCGTCCTGCGACAGTGCATAGGCGCCGGACATCATGAACAGGGCCCCATACATTTGCACGCTCATATCAAAGGCCCACACCGTAGGGGCATTCAGCACATAGCGCATGAATACCTCGTAGCAGGTGGAAAAAGTCAGGATCACGATACACCACGCGAAGGCCTTACCGGACCAGGCGCTGAGGCTATCGATGAAGTGAAGAATGCGAGTCATCATTGCTTGCCACCGAACTGTCTTGCAAACGGGTTGAACCAAAAAAAGCGAGGGCGGTATTAATAATACCGCCCTGCTGACCAGCTTTAACGGCGCTTACAACTTGCCGAAATAATGCTCGTAGGCACCACGATAGTTAGGTGAATTGTTCAATGCATAGGCGCCGTGCCGCTTCGCCCAGGCCATTTGTGATTCGATAACCTTCTTGAAAAATGGATCCACCTTGTTGAACTTCTTGACGATGATGTCCCAGGCCTTGAGCTGTTCATCCATGATGCTGTCAGGGGTGCGGTAGACGTTAACACCGTGCTTTTCTTTCAACTCAACCAGGTCCTGCGAGTAACGTTCCATTGCTTTCCAGCCCATATCCGCAGATGCGGCCTCGGATGCGTACTCCAGAATTGCCTGATGTTCTTTGGCGAGTTTATCGAAACGCGTCTTGTTAAAGATGATTTCGAAGCTTTCCTGCGATTGATGGAAGCTGGCGAGATGGTAATGCTTGGATACGTCCTGCATACCGAAATCCTTATCCGAAGTCGGATTGTTGAATTCCGCTGCGTCGATCAGGCCGCTTTTCATTGCTGGCTGGATTTCACCGCCAGGCAATTGTACGACTGACATTCCCATTTCCTGCAGTACGTCTGCCGCCAGTCCCACGGTACGATACTTGAGGCCTTT
>Ga0209165_10000139_pt1 | contig 32766 bp, 28 predicted proteins | sample tdAd001_FD_187122 | JGI IMG/M metagenome (GOLD analysis project Ga0209165, IMG submission 187122) | Marine sediment microbial communities from the Atlantic coast under amendment with organic carbon and nitrate - tdAd00.1 (SPAdes)... | ecosystem: Environmental > Aquatic > Marine > Coastal >... | reverse complement strand
GCACAAGGTGTGGGAAAGGGTCGGCACCAGGGCGCAACTGATCGTAGACACCAATCGGGGCATGACGGCAAGCCAGGCGATGCGCCTGAGCCTCGCCTGCAGGGATATCCCGTTCAGCTTCGAACAGCCCTGCAACACGATCGATGAAATCGCCGCCATCCGCGGGCAGATTCCACACCCCATTATCATTGACGAGAGCACCGAGAGTCTGAATGACCTGTTACGCATCATTTCCATGGGTATCTGCGATGGCTTCGGACTCAAGATGACCCGGTTGGGCGGCCTTAACGCGATGGCGACCGTACGCGACATCTGCGCCGCGCGCTCGATGCCGCATACCTGCGAGGATACCTGGGGAGGCGATATCGTCGCCGCCGCCGTGTTACATATCGCAGCGACCGTTGAACCACGCCTGCTCGAGGCGGTGTGGACCGCCGGCAGTTATATCGAGGAAAATTACGATCCGGTAAACGGTATTAACGTCGATGGCGGTCATTTTCAGCTGCCGACCGGGCCGGGCCTCGGCATAGTTCCAGATGAAAGCCAGTTTGGCGATCCCCTCGCCTCGTTCAACTAAATATTGTTCAACAACAACGGTGCCCCGATGATCGCTGCAAGAAAGCTGGCAAAACCAACCTTTCAACTGGAAAATGACCGCGCCATTGTTACCGAATGTTTGTGTTCGTGGAAATTGAAGTGAAATGAAGCACATTTTCTGGTTGATCGAGGACCAGCTTTGCGGCAGATCGGGGCCCAATCACGAACCCTGGGACGTGCCGGAGCTGAAAATCGCTGGTGTTGGCGCGGTGCTCTCCGTGAATCACGCTGAATCTGTCTATGCCGAAGATTTTTCAACGGTGGATATGCCTTATCGCTGCATCCCGCTCGCCGCCAACGCGCCGCCCAGGGACGGCGACCTGGAGCTGTGTATGACGCGACTGCCAATGGCTTACGAATTTTCGCTGAATCAAATAGAATCAGGTCATTCGGTGCTCGTGCACTGTCGCCACGGCAAAGATCGAACCGGACTTTTCATGGCTTACTTTTTACGGCAGCGGCTTGGGCTGAGTACCGCGGATGCCATCGAACGGGTAAAAACAGTGCGCCCTATTGCGTTGACCGCCGAAGGCTGGGAAGATTTCGCGTTCGTGGTACTGGAATCATGCGGGATACCCGATTGACTGCCCAGGTTGTAGATTAATGAATCAGCAGGTATGAGATGCAACAAAAAACTCGTGTAGCCGTGTTATTCGGCGGACGTTCGGCGGAGCATGAAGTTTCGCTGCAGTCTGCGCGCAACGTCATCGATGCTATCGATAAAGAAAAGTACGAGCCGGTTCTTATCGGCATAGACCGCAATGGCGCATGGTTTCTAAACGATGATTCCATGCCCTTGCTGAACTCGGACAATCCGCGCCTGATCGCGCTGAACAAGTGCCAGAACCCTGTTTCGCTGATTCCCGGCGATCAGGCAGGGGTGCTTATCAATCCGCAAAGCCCAACTGTCATGCAGGCAGTCGATATCATTTTCCCGGTGTTGCATGGGCCATATGGTGAAGATGGTTGCGTGCAGGGTCTGGCCAAACTGGCAAATGTTGCGTGCGTCGGCAGCGATATCCTGGGCTCGGCAGTTAGCATGGATAAAGATGTCTCCAAGCGCCTGCTGCGCGATGCTGGAATTGCGGTGGCGCGTCATCTATGCCTGCGTCGTAATGACTTGAGCAGCGAACTACCGGTACAGGTGGAGCAAACCCTGGGATTCCCTGCTTATGTGAAGCCGGCCAACATGGGTTCCTCGGTCGGCGTAGTCAAGGTCCTGGATGCTACTGCTTTGCTCCCTGCTATCGAGAGCGCATTACAATACGACACCAAGGTTTTGATTGAGGAAGAAATTACTGGACGCGAGATTGAATGCGCAGTGCTGGGTAATGATGATCCAGCGGCATCTATCGTCGGCGAAATCGAAACCAGCGATGGCTTTTACTCTTACGAAAAGAAATATATCGACGACACTGCGGCCGTATTGAAAATCCCGGCTGAACTGGATCAAGCTACGCTGACCAGGGTACAGGCGGCCTCGGTGGCTGCCTTCAAGGTGCTTGAGTGTAGAGGTATGGCCCGGGTAGATATGTTTCTGACTGCAACTGGCGAGATATTCGTCAATGAAATCAATACGATACCCGGCTTTACCGCGATTAGCATGTATCCGAAGCTGTGGCAGGCATCGGGGGTTTCGTACACGCAACTGATCGACCGTTTGATTCAGTTGGCGAAGCAGGAACACAGCGACAAAAGCAAGCTCAGCACAAGCGGGTATTGAATGTCAGGCAGGCAAGTCAAACCAGTAACAGGACACCATTTATATTATTTCAGCACCTGCCCTTATTGCATATTTGTGCGCCTGGCGATGTTGTGGTGGGGACTCAAAATACCGCTCAAGGATATCCTTTTTGAACCAGCGAACAGCGCTGACTTGATTGCCGGCGGTGGTAAAAATCAGGTGCCGTGCTTGCGCATTAAAAATGAAGATGGTGAGGTCCGCTGGCTGTATGAGTCAATCGACATAGTCCGTTACCTCAAAGCCAACCTGGTGACCTGAGACACAGCCACCGATTTCGGGCCCTAAAGGTCTTCGTCGCCCTTGATCTCCTTAACTTCCGGGAACACTTCGTGCAGCGCTTTGAAGAATAAATCGAGCTCTGTTTTTTGCGTGCCGTGCACATCGATCAACTGCAATAGCTTGCGCATGAACACCATGCGCATCGTCGGGTTGCGTTTGAGGTAAAAGTTAAGCGTATGAAAATCACCCTGCACGTCTGCCGAGGCACTCTTAGCGGCCTGGTAGAGATGCTCGACCTGGGCGTCATCAAGATCGAATTCCTGTTTTAAAATCCTTTCAAACTCATGTTTTTCCCTGGCATCGACATGCTCGTCCGCACTGATCACGTGGTAAAGCACCGAGGCCAGTGCGCTGTGCAGGATTTCATCTTCAGGGTGATCGAAAAGCTTACTTTCTTCTTTCAGCGAGTCCAGCCAGTGGGTTAGTGATTCAAACATAACTCAGGTACCATTTTTCAAGGTTGATAGGTGCAGGATATTTTTCTGCGCTACATCCAGTTTATGACAACTCGCTTGCCCTGCTTTGATTTGTATCAATCGGACTAGCCTTCATAGTTCGCCAGTATTCCGGATGCTGGTGAACTATGAAGGCTAAAATATCCCGCTTCGTTTCAATGCCATGTATTCGTTAATCAGGGTCGAATGCATATGCGCTGGCGGTGTGTCGGCGACAATAATGTTATCGCTGCGCAATTGTGCATACATGGCCGATTGATCCTGCAGGTGACGGGTGACACCGCAGTATTTCAATGCGTCGTCGATCGAAACAACCTCGGCTGCCAGGGTGTCGGTTAGCACCTGCTGGCGCATCGAGGCCACCATCACCAGGTGGTGCTGCGATAACAACCTGGCAGCATTCACCAGGTCGTCGCTATCCTGTGGCTCCAGCGACGAAATCAACACGATCAGCGAGCGGCGCGACTGACGGGTCATCAATTGCCGGGCAACCTCCAGGTAATCGCTGGTGGTGGCAGAACTGTCCAGGTCATAGATCTGATCGAGGAGTCGACTGATCTGAAAGCGCCCCTTGATCGGTGCCACCCAACGGGATTGCCCGGCAAAACTAAGCAGACCAACACTATCCCCCTGGCGTAAAGCGACAAACGCAGAAATTAGCAATGCATTCAGCGCATGATCGAAATGGCTGATTTCACCATCCCTGGCACGCATGCGACGACCGCAATCGAGCAGAAACACGACCTGTTGATCGCGTTCTTCCTGGTACTCACGTGAAATCGGCTTGTGGAAGCGTGCAGTCGCGCGCCAGTCGATCTGACGTAATGAATCACCGACGCGGAAATCACGCAATTGATGGAAGTCGGTGCCTTCCCCACGGCGCTGGCGTAGCTGCAGCCCGAGATCGGTGTAGAGTTGTTCGCTACCAATAAAGGATGAGCGAAACAGCGGTTTGTAGTTCGGATAAATCTTTGCTTGCTGGGTCTCGCCATAATAAAAATTCTTTTCCCATAGCTTCCAGCCTGAGGTCACGCGACAGCATAGTTGTCCAAACTCGGCGAGACCGCGTTGCTGCGGCGTAATCGAGTAACGCACCTGGGCAAACTCCCCGGGTTCGAGGTTGAGTTTTACCGGCAAGCCTTCTAGCTGCAGCTGCGTGGGTGGAAAATCGGTCAACCATAGTTGCTGGCGACGCGCTTCATGGTTGACGATCCTGATGCCAACCCGCTGTCGCACCCCAAGTGCGAGATGTGGTTCCAGTGAGCGTGATGCTTCTAACCGGGGTTGTCGCAGTGCGAGGCCATCGAGCAAGGCCAGCAGCGCCACCAGCCCAAACCAGCACCAGAACACAAGTTTGATTTCAAATGCGCGTGGCCACTCGAAAATGGTCGCGACCGCGGCAAGCAGTCCGAGTAATAACCACAACAGCAACAGCTGCAGTAATAGCCGGGAGGGTTTCATGAACGCGGTGCGTCGACCTTGTCCAGCAGGTTACTGAGTACCTCATCGACACCAAGGCCATCAATCTCTACCTCGGGCGCGAGGATGACCCGGTGGCGTAACACCGGTAACACCATCGTCTTGACGTCGTCCGGAGTGACAAAGTCAACTCCATTGAGCAGCGCCAATGCCCGCGCGCAGCGTAACAACGCGATGCTCGCTCGAGGACCCGCACCATGTCGTAGCAGCGTGCTGCCGCGCGTCGCGCGTACCAGCTGAACGGCATAATCGGCAACCTTGTTGTCAACCTCGATGGCGGCGCACTGCTGTTGCGCGCTTTCGACATCGAGCAACTGCTGCGTATCGTCCTGACCGCCACCAAAGGATTGCAACGCGTAGCGCGTCGCGATCAGCACTTCATCGTCCGCCTGTGGGTAGTCGATGTTGATCTTGACAATGAATCGGTCCAGCTCCGCTTCGGGCAAGGCGTAGGTTCCCTCCTGTTCGATCGGGTTTTGCGTCGCCAGCACCATGAACGGTTTACTCACCGGCATCGACTTGCCATCCAGCGTAACCTGGTATTCCTGCATGACTTCAAGCAACGCAGCCTGGGTTTTTGCGGGTGCGCGATTGATTTCATCGGCGAGTAACAAATTGGTGAACACGGGCCCCTTTTTGAGCACAAATTTGCTTTGTGACATATCGAACATGACATGTCCGGTGACATCGCCGGGCATCAGGTCAGGGGTAAACTGGATGCGCTTGAACTTTCCGCCGATACCAGCCGCCAGCGCCTGCACCAGCAAGGTCTTACCCAGGCCTGGAACGCCTTCGACCAATACATGACCGCCGGCCAGCATCGCTATTAACACCTGCTCGATGACCTGCGATTGCCCTATCAGTCGACCGTTTATATGTTCCCGTAACGCGTTCAGTGCCGCCGAGGTTGTGCTGCTTGAATCATTCATAGTGATTGCTCGATGTGTTTTAAAAGTCTTACCGTCTGGACAAAGGAAGTTTCGTTGAAATCGTCCACGCTGAAGGCCCGCGAGACTGACGCGGGATCGAGATCGCAACGTTTAGCGATCAGTTCGAACTGTCGTTGCTGGTCGGCGCGTGAAAACTCGCCCAACACCAGGCTGACGCGCCGCAGCACGCGCTGGCGTAGTGGCGCGACCAGGTACTCGCCATGGCGACGATGCCAAAGGTAATGTGAAATCGAGGAAAAATATTCTCCCAGCGCTCGCGAGTGCGCCAGGTCACGCGGCAACAGGCGACCAAATCGATAACCGCTACGCCAGATCCAGATTAATAGCATTAAACCCGTCGCGATTAACAGTTCGGTGGCATTACGCGCCATCAGGACCCAGATCGAGTCACGTAAAACCGAACGTAAAATAGCAAAATTCCCTTCGCCGGAACTCAGTAACCACAACAGGTACGCGTGATCGTATTGATCGACCTGGTACGAAGTCCAGATACCAGGATCGGAAATGATGGTCAGCAGGCCGCTGCCGACCTCGAACTGCATCATATGCACTCCGTATGCCGAAAAAGACCAGCTGAAAGGTTGATGACTGGTGTCACTTTCAGAGTCGGCAATATAAGGCTGCGTCAGAATTTTAGCGTCGTTGAACGCGACCTCGAGAGCACCGATATCATCGCTAAACTGTACCGTGGTTAACGAGTCTTCCTCGTCGTTGAAAGAGCGCACAATATCTTCTCTTGATTTACCGTCCTCGATCTGGCGATTGTATTCGCGCAGGGTTTCACTGAGCGGCTTTTCCTCGTCCGCGGCCTCGTCTTCAAATTCACGCCATTCAACCTCGACCTCAAACTCACGTAATAACAGGTCGTCGCCATGCGCCACCGAATCAGCGGTATAAATGACATTGCCTCCAACCTCCAGCCAGTCCATCACCTGTCGCAGCTGTCGCGGAGTTTGTACCTGGTTGGCGTCGCTGAAAAAGAGCGTACCCAGCGAGGTGAGTTCATCGAGTTTGACCAGGCTATCGACATCGGTTACCGGAATACCGCTCTCGTCCATGAATCTCTGGGCCGCGAGGTATGGGTTACGCAAGGCATCGACACTCCAGCTCGACTCCTCGCTTTCTTCGTAAAATTCAATACTGCTATAAAGACTCCAGGCGATCAGGCCAAACAGCAGCACTCCCAGTACGAGCTTGATCGAATGGCTATTCTGCTGCATCGGATAATTCCGTGGTCCAGCCGTCGCAGAGGTGTTGAATGATTTCACTTTGCGGCCGATGATGACCATAGGCAAGCCGCCGCCAGACGTTGGTGAGCTGCCAGAAATAGTCGCTGAGCGAGTCGATCCCGCAGGCCTTGACCAGGGCGGCGCATTCCGCCTCGGTATGACTGGCACGAAACGCGAGTTCGTACCTGTCGATCAGACGTGACAGCGATGCGCGGTAAAGCAGGCTCAGGGCTTCCCGGTAACCACCCTCGTTCCAGATACGCATTACCTGTACCGGAACGTCGGGCGGCAGGCTTTGCGGGGTTACATCCAGCCCAAACAGGATTTGCGGGGCGGTTTCCTGCGGCTTGCGCCTCACCAGTCTCGACAGAGGACCGCGATAGCGTCTCAGCAGATATATCAGCAAGCCGGCAAACGCCACCACCAGCAATAGCTTGATCCAGGCGGCGGTATTACTGAAGCCGTCTGGCCAGCCGAGGTTCTTCTCCCACCACTCGATAAAATCAATGATCCAGTCGGGGAAGGTTTCTTCTCCATCGCCCGCATCGCTCCAGTCCTTAAAGCGCCATTTACGGATGGTCCTTTGCCGGCCAAAGTCTTCGCCCTGTAACACTGACTCGATCAATTGGCCGGCAGATTCGCGATCATGCTCGATCGCAGCGTCAACCGTACCCGGCGTAGCCAGGGTTAACAGGCCGGCAAAAAAAAGGGTCACCACCATACCGGAGGTAGCCGATTGTTTACGATTGGCAATATTGCGGAAACTGATTTCGATATCCCATGCCTCGAGTTCGATGCGGCGATTCAGGTACAGCGCAAAACCCGCCATCGTATGAAACGGCATCACCAGCGAAATCGCGGCGATCCCGGCCAGTGTATAAACCCAGGCACCGCTCAGGGTGAGATCGCCAAAAGTATCGTAGTAGCTGAGGCCAAGCGAGTCAGGCGTGAAAAAATCGAACATCAGTACGATGCCGAAGGCGAGCAGTAGCTCGAAGCAAAAGCAGACGAACTGGTTGCCCAGCGCAACATCACTATATTTACCGTGCAGTACCCGTAAACGTTTGCGGCGCACGCTACCCTTGAGGTCCTCGAGCACCGTCACCGGGTTATCGAAGGCGCGTTGCACCGAGAATCGGCGCCATAGCAGCCATGGCAAAATATCGTTGAACGGCAAGGTTTTCATCCTGGCCCAGATTTCAGGTTCGTCTGCAAACAGCATGCGACTGGCGATAAACAATGGCAGGCGTTCCCAAAAAGGTTTTAGCCACCAGATAATCAACAGCACCCAGAGTGGGCTGCTTGCGAATACAAGCAATAGCACCACCGTCAACGGCAACAGCGACAACAGGCTGGCGAGGTATAGCTTACGCCACCAGGCCCGCGCCATGAGGAAGCCGAGATCGACCGCCTGCCAGCCCGACCGAATACAGGCGTTGACCTGTAGCTTATCGAGATTCATAACGGCGTCCCGAAAACGAGTACAACAGGACTAGCGCCCACAGCACCGCACCTACCGTGTATTTGACTTCGATGCTGAGGCTTGTGCTCGAAGACCAGAAGGCTTCCAGGAAAGCCGCGATCACCAGCATCAGGAAAATTCCGTAAAGCATTGGCACAACATCGCGACCAGCCTTGCGCAGTGCGTCGAGCCGGGATAACTGGCCCGGGTTCAGGATAGCGTAGCCTAACCTCAGCCCGGCGGCGCCGCTGAACACTATGGCGGTTAACTCGAACGAACCATGGCCAACCACAAACGGGTAAAAGGTATCGACATAGTCCAGGCGAGTCAGGTGTCCAGCGATACTACCCATGAACATGCCGTTGAAAAACAACACCAGCAAAGTGCCGATACCGATCACCATACCGCCGGCAAAGCAGCGAAACGCGATGCTGATATTATTCTTGATGTAAAAGCCGAACATGAAAATATCGGTTTCGGCTTCGCGTTCACGACCGAGTTTGCGCGCTTGCGGATCGTACATGCGCTCAACCTGGCGCACCTGGGATCCATCGAGCACGCTGTATACCGCATCTTCATCGAGGTAAGTCCAGGTGCCGGCGACCAGGCCGGGCAAGATCATCACCAGGAATGAGAGCAGAATGAAATAGCGATGGCGATAGATCGCCAGCGGAAAATCGCGTTTGAAGAAGGCGTAGATATTGAGCCTGGTTTCTGAACGGTAACGATACAGTTCGCGATAAACACCGAGCACCAGGTTATTCAATCGTTCCACCAGCGCTGCGTCGTAAAGACGTTCCTTGGCAATTGCCAGGTGCTGACACAACAGCATGTAGTGCTCGGCCAGTATCTTGCTGTTATTACCCCCGGCCGGTTTTTCCAGCGCAGCCTCGATTTGTTGCCACTCCGCGCTGTGCTGTTGTTCAAAGATTTGCTGCTTCATCGTACCCCCAGGAACCAGGCACCGATACGTTGCAACTGCTCTACGCCGTTATCGGTCTTTTCGTGGGTTACGCCCTCGAGAATACTGGCCAGTTCCTGCTGTCGAGGCTCCGAAAGCTGCTGGCTTCGCTGTAAAAAATCTACGATTGATGATTGCTCGCTGCGCAGTAACGACGTGGCTGGCGCCAATGGCTGCATATCTTTCATCACGGCGGGTTTGGCCGACTCGGGCACGCTGATTACCAGGGTGCCGGCCGCCATGTCACCAAGCCGTTGAAAACGCCGGTTGGAGAGCATGCTAATCAGCCCTACCAGGTAAAACAACGGCAGGAAATCCACCGTGCGCAACAGGTTACGTACCATCGAAGTGCCCAGCGTGACCGGACTCAGGTCATCGTTGATGACTGAAATTCCGAGTAGTCTCTTACCCGGGGTCTGCCCGCGCATGTACACCTCGAACAGTACCGGATACAGCCATTCGATAATAAACAGGAAAACAAGGAAGAAACCGCCGCCCAGTCCGAAGCTGCCGAAGGGAATCGACAAGATTGACAGGGCAAAGATGACAATGCCTCGAATCACCAGGTCGATGGCAAAGGCAAAGAATCGTGGGATGGGCCCGACCACCTGGGCTTCAAGGTTGATACCCCCAGGAATTTCGACCCGGTAGCGTGTATCCAGCAAAAGCTTTCCTTAGTCCGCGAGGGTTTGTGCTTCTGCACCAAACAATTTGAAGTAAACCATCGCGTACGCGAGGGCAGTCCACGGCACTATCCAGATCAGGGGGATGCCTAGCGGGATCATCCCCAGCGTCAGCAGAATCATTACCAGCAGCAGTAACCCGCTTGCGCGGAACCAGATTCGTGTTACTGCCTTGCGCGACACCTCGAGCGCCTGCCAGGCGGACAAATCTTTTTCGATCATCAATGGCAGCGAGAACATATAGGCGAAGGACAGGTAGATTCCCGGAATAACGAGCAGGATAAAGCCGAGCAATATCATCAGTGTCATCAGGATGTACCACAGTAACGCCGCCAGAATCCGGTTGAAATAATGGAAAACGCTTGCCGACGAAACAGGTTTGTTCTGCGCGTGACGAATGCCCATGATAGTGATCCCGGCAATCATCGGCATGGTTGCCGCAATCGCGACTGTCTGCACCAGTGATCCGATGATCGAGGCGCTGTTCTTATCGGCACCAATGGCAGTTAGTCCGATGATAATGGGAATGCTAATCAACGCGGCCACCAGGTAAACCACGAACCATATCGCGGTAGCAATATGGCATTTGAGTTTGAACCCTTTCAGGTCACGCCATGCTTCGCCGAGGGTCGCGAGCATGTTGACCTCAACGTTACCTGCGATCGCATCTTCGATATTGCCGCCAGCGCGTTCGGACCGAACCTGCTGTGCCAGGTCGGACGCGGGGGTTGCGTATATATCATCCATGGGTAAACCCTTGATTTCATTGAACGAGTACCCGTCGAGTATAGCAGGATAAAACAGCATCGCCGCGTTGACCCGGCATACCGAATTGCGGTATTCGAGTTGCGCGCATTGCCTGACATCGTGGCCTGCTGCTACTATGGTTTACCTTGCTCGGGATTACAGTTTGGTGGCATATGACCAGTAACGATCCACTGCTTCAGCCATACCAGCTCAAGCACCTGACGCTGCGCAATCGTCTTATGATCAGTTCGCACGAACCGGCCTATACCGAGCAGGGTATGCCCAAACAACGTTACCGCCTGTATCACGAGGAACGCGCAAAAGCCGGGGTGGCGCTGACCATGACCGCGGGTTCCGCGCTGGTATCCAGGGATAGTCCGCCTGCTTTCGGCAATATTCTCGCCTACAAGGATGAAGTAGTTTCATGGATGACCGAGATGGTCGATGCCTGCCATCAGCATGGCGCTAAAGTCATGATCCAGCTGACTCACTTTGGTCGCCGCGCCAACTGGAACCACGCTGACTGGCTGCCTGTTGTGTCGCCTTCAGGGGTTCGCGAAACTGCGCACCGGGGATTCCCGAAAATAATTGAAGACTGGGATATCGAACGTATCGTCGGCGACTACGCGGACGCGGCCGAACGCATGCAGGCATCCGGAATCGACGGTATCGAACTCGAATGTTACGGTCACCTGATCGATCAATTCTGGTCCCCGGTGACTAATTTTCGCGATGACGAATGGGGCGGATCGATCGATAACCGCCTGCGCTTTACGCATCTTATACTCGATGCGATTCGCGCCCGGGTGGGAGCTGAATTTATCGTCGGCCTGCGCCTGGTGATTGACGAGCAGCTGGAAAACGGTATGACTCGCGAGGTCGGTATCGAAATTGCCAGGCGCATGATAGATAGCGGGCAAATCGATTTCCTCAATGTCATTCGAGGGCATATCGATACCGACGAAGCACTTAGTAAAATCATTCCGATCCAGGGTGTGCCGCTAGCCTTGCACCTGGACTTTGCCGGCGAAGTGCGTGCGGAAATGAAATTCCCGGTATTTCACGCGGCACGAATTGCGGATGTCGCAACCGCACGCCATGCAATTGGGAGCGGCAAACTCGACATGGTTGGCATGACCCGTGCGCATATCGCCGACCCGCGCATCGTGCAGAAAATCATGGCTGGACGTGAGCAGGATATTCGGCCCTGCGTTGGCGCGACCTATTGCCTCGATCGCATCTATCTGTCCGGCGAGGCCTTGTGTATTCACAACCCGGCGTCGGGGCGTGAAGCCAGCATGCCACATGAAATCACCACCAGGGTGGAAAAATCGAAGCGAGTAATAATCGTTGGCGCGGGACCGGGTGGGCTCGAAGCCGCGCGAGTTGCCGCTGAACGTGGACATCATGTCACCGTGTTCGAGGCGACACCCAAACCGGGCGGCCAGGTTTTGCTGTGTATGCGCAACCAGCGCCGCCGCGATATGGCGGGAATTATCGACTGGCGCGTCGAGCAATGTGAAAAAGCCGGGGTTGAGTTCCGCTTCAATACTTACGCCGAGGCCGATGAAATTCTTGCAGAGAATCCGCAGGTGGTGATTATCGCCACTGGCGGTATGCCCGATACCAATGTACTCAAATCCGGCAACGATTGTGCAGTATCGAGCTGGGATATTATTTCCGGTGACATGGTGCCGCGAGGCGATGTCCTGTTGTTTGACGACGGCGCCGACCATGCCGGCATGCAGGCAGCCGAAGTCATCGCCGATAGCGGGGCAAATCTCGAGTATGTCTCACCCGAAAGGCAAATTTCACCCGATATCGGCGGCATTAACCTGGTCCCCTATATCCAGCACCTGCTTGCGCAAGACATTCAGCTTTCACTTTGCCGACGCGTGCTCGAAGCCTCCCGGGAAGGTGAAAAAATCCGCGTCAAACTGGGCAGCGACTATGGGGATTATCCACTGGAACGGCTCGTCGACATGCTCGTCATCGACCACGGCAGGATTGCATTGGACGATGTTTATTACCAGCTCAAGCCGTTGTCGAGTAACCTGGGAGCCGTCGACTACGGAGCGTTGATCAACGGGCAGAAACAGGAACTGCTACACAACCAGGAGGGCAGTTTTCAACTTTTCCGCATCGGTGACGCGGTATCCGCGCGTAACATCCACGCCGCAATTTACGACGCCCTGCGACTGCTGAAGGATATTTGAAATAAAGCCTCAGTCGCATTTACTATAGAAAACAGGCAAAGAGGATCAAAATGAATGCTCCTGTTTATCTCGACTACAACGCCACCACGCCGGTCGACCCCCTGGTCGCGAAGGCAATTGAACCCTATCTTCATCAACACTTCGGTAACCCGTCATCCAGCCATATTTACGGTCGCAATGCCCACCAGGCAGTCGAACGAGCGCGTGAACAGGTAGCCATACTAATCGGTGCAGAGGTTGACGAAATCGTTTTTACCGGATGCGCCACCGAGGCTAATAACCTGGCCATCCGGGGTGCGGCCAGGGCGTTACGTGACAAGGGTCGACACGTGATTACGAGCGCGGTGGAACACCCCGCCGTCGAGCAGCCTTTTCAGCGCCTTGAAGACGATGGCTGGGAGGTATCGGTGATTCCGGTTGATAGTTATGGACGCGTAGATCCGTGCAGTGTATCCGCCGCGCTGCGCGATGATACGGTACTGGTTTCGATCATGCATGCCAACAACGAGGTGGGTACGATCCAGCCGATCGAAGAGATTGCGACGATAACGCGTCCACGCGGCATCCTGCTGCATACCGATGCCGCGCAATCCGCAGGAAAAATTCCAGTTGCGGTCGACGATCTCGGTGTCGACTTGCTGACCCTAGCCGGACACAAATTTTATGCCCCCAAAGGTGTAGGTGTGCTCTATGTTCGCGATGGCACACCGCTACAACCGGTGTTGGTGGGCGCCGGTCACGAAGCCGGGTTGCGACCGGGCACGGAAAATGTACCCGCCATCGCCGGCATGGGTGAAGCCGCCCGCATCGCATCTGAGGGTAATTCCACACATTCCCAACAAATGCGCCTGTTGCGTGATCAGTTACATACGCAGCTGGCTGATGCCATTCCCGGACTGCTCCTGAATGGTCACCCGGAACAGCGCCTGCCCAACACGCTTAACATTTCCTTTCCCGGAGTTGATGGACGGGAATTGCTGGTTCATGCCGCAGCCGAAGTAGCCGCGTCGGTTGGTTCGGCTTGTCACGAGGATGACCAGGCCGTGAGCGGCGTGCTTGGAGCGATGGGGATCGAAGTAGAGCGTGCTCGCGGCGCAGTACGTCTATCCCTCGGCAGAACATCCAGCGAAGCCGATATTGAGCGAGTAGCCAAAGCGTTAATCACAGCCTGGCAGGCAAGCGTTTAGTGATAATTTGCCCTATGGGGCAACACCGCCCCGCCCTGCCTGAAGCGGTCTTCTATTGAACTGCTGTCTTACTGTGTTAGCCTGTTCGAGGAATATTTTCTACCAGATATATACCATGACCGCCAAATCGCCGTTAACCGCCAGCACAGACAAACCTCAGGGAAAACTGGCAGCAGTATTTGCTATCTTCGCGTTTATCGCCTGCAACGGCCTGGTTATCATGATCGCGGCGTTCTCCCTGATCGGCATCTCGATTTCGATAAACCCCCATATTCAGGCCGCCGCCATATCATTGTTCGCCGTGGTAACGCTTGGCCTGGTTTTTAACGGATTTAAAAAGAACAGAAGGATCGGTCCACTTATCCTCGCTACTGTCGCTACCGTCACATTGATAGGTACCATGTATATCCACTTCAACAAAATTATCGAATCTCTGGGATTACTGGCGCTCTTCGCTTCAGCCTTGTGGAGCTGGCAGATCAATCGAACACTGTGCACACGAAAATAAGTGATACAAGGACGACGGGGCAGGCAGCATCCATCGACCGGGCTGAACACTAGCTATGCAGGCGAGACCGCGGCAGCCTGCATAATCCAGTCACGGAAAGTTTTAATCACCGATGCAGTGTCTAATCCCCGCGGATAAACCAGGTAGTAACCATAGGCGTCCAGGCTGACGGCCCGGTACTGGTATAAACGGCCGGTCGCGACCTCATCGTCGACGAGAAAATCATAAAGTGCGATTCCCTGCCCATCGATAACCGCCTGCACCCGCACGTTGGGATCGGGAATTACCAGGTCATCAGACCCCGGCGTCCATTCGATGCCCGCAGCGGTAAACCAGTCCATCCAGGCCTCACTACCATCGCGGTCATGCAGCAATGTTTGCCGATTGAGAACGCTTTCAATGCCTTCAGCATCAATCTGCAAGCCAGTGTCGTGACTGGCCGTCAGCATCGCCGGGCACGGGAAAATTAACTCCACCTCAAAATCTTCTTCGTACCAGTCACCTTTACCCCAGCGAACCGCGAGATCCAGTTCATTCGAGCGCAAATCCATCAGATCGATCAGTGGTTGAATGCGCAGACCAATATCGGTGTGTTCGGTAATAAAATGCATCAGCCGCGGGGATAACCAGCGAGATGCAAAGTAAGTAGCCATACCGATCGTGACACGACCTGTATTTCGCTGTCTGAGATTGACGATTTCCCGCTCAACACCGTCAAATAGTGGTCTTGCTACCTGCAGCAGAACGGTTCCTTTTTCGGTTAGAACCAGGTTACGTTTGGCACGGGAAAACACGCGAAACCCTAATTCGGCTTCGAGCTGCTGAATCTGATAGCTGACCGCACCTTTAGTCAAATTCAATTCGTCGGCGGCAGCCCCCATGTTCAAATTCCGCGCCACAACAATGAAGCTGCGTAAGGTGTTGTAGTTTCGAAATCGCATTACTACTGTTTAAATTATTTAGACAATGTGGATCGAAACAAAGGTGACTTTCGCGGCAGGCAGGCTGCCCTTGACAACGAAGGCAAGGAACGTTTTCTGGCGGCCGGGGTTTCGATTGATCATGACGACGCACTCGTCGGTGGCGAGATATTGAAACTCAATGACCAGGAAGTCGGCGTTATCAACAGTCCCTGCTGGTCACATCGACTGAACAAGTCGCTGGCACTGGTGCATCTGCAACCCGCTGCGACACAACCCGGTACACGACTGCAGGTGATTGGCGATAACTTTTCAGGTAGCGCCACGGTCGAGACGATTCCGTTTTACGACGCTAACAAGTCGCGGACGCACGCATAAGCGTAAAGCAGATGTCACGAGCATCCAGTCGGCGGCGTAATCGCAGCCGTGCCACATCCGAAACCCTCGCTACGCTGCCGTGCATAAGGCGCAAGATTCCCGCCTATGAACTGCTCGATGAAGAGTCCCTGGTCAGGCTTGAGCAGCATGCCGAATGGTTGCTGGCGGAAATCGGTATCGAGATCCGTGGCGACCCGGAAGCATTACGCCTGTTCCGGGAAGCCGGTGCCAACGTCGACGGAGAGCGCCTGCGTTTCGATCAGGGGCAGCTACGAGCGCTGTGCTCGACCGCACCCAAAACCTACACTATGTATGCGCGTAATCCTGACAGGCATATCGAATTCGGTGGCGATCACCTGATTCTTGCACCCGCTTACGGTTCCCCTTTCGTGACCGACCTGGAAAACGGGCGTCGTTATGGCACGCTCGAAGATTTCCAGAATTTCATCAAGCTGACTTATATGACCCCCTGGCTGCACCACCAGAGCGGAACCATCTGTGAGCCGGTTGATGTAGCCGTCAACAAGCGTCACCTGGATATGGTCTACGCGCACTTGCGTTATTCCGACAAACCATTCATGGGCTCGGTGACCGCACCCGAACGCGCTGAGGATTCGCTGGCCATGGCGAGGATTGTGTTTGGTGAAGCCTTCATGCAGGAACATCTCGTGATCCAGGGCAACATTAACGTGAACTCACCGCTGGTTTACGATGACACCATGACCGGCGCACTACGCACTTATGCCGCGGCGAACCAGGGCAATGTGATATCGCCTTTCATACTCAGCGGTGCCATGGCACCCGTAACCCAGGCGGCGCTGATCGCGCAGGCGCATGCGGAGGCGATGGTCGGTATTGCGTTGACGCAACTGGTACGTAAGGGCGCACCGGTGGTCTATGGCAGCTTTTTAACCACGATGGATTTGAAAACAGGCGCACCCACATTTGGCACCCCCGAATCGAATCTCACAACAATGGCCATTTCACAGCTATGCCGCCGTCTCGGCTTACCGTTTCGTTGTGGCGGACATTTAACCGCGTCCAAGATCGCCGACGCGCAGGCGATGCAGGAATCCGTCGAAACAATGAACCCGGCGATCATGGCTGGTGCAAACTTTATCTTCCAGGCGGCGGGCTGGCTCGAAGGCGGCCTCACAATCGGCTATGAGAAATTTGTCATGGATGCTGACCGTTGCGGCGCGATCCGGCGTATGGTGCAGGGGTTGACCATTGATGCTAACGAACTGGCAACGGATGCTTACCTCGAAGCAGGCATCGGCAGCAACTTTCTAGGCGTGGCTCACACCATGCGCAACTACAGAACAGCAAATTATCGAGCCAAACTCACTGACACCAGTTCGTTCGAACAATGGAGCGAAGGCGGAAGCAAGGATATGCAGCAACGCGCCTGTGAACGTTGGCAGCAGATGCTGGCCGAATATGAACCACCAGTAATCGATCCGGCGACGGACGAAGCATTGCTGGAATTTGTTACCAGGAAAAAAGCATCGATGGTAGATGCCTGGTACTGACTACGGGACCAGGATCATCAGATTTCATATTGACCTCAGCTTTGTCAGCGAGTAACCAGGGAGAAAATCGGCCTTCGGGCGGCTAATTCGGTTTTTTCGGCAATGGTACCACGAGTGCATCGACGATGGTGCAGCCCGACCGATTTACGATCACCGGATTCAAATCGATCTCGGCGACCGAATCGGCAAGTGCCACCACCAGTGCGGAAAATCTGCCAATCATGTCGACCAGTGCCTGCCGGTCGACCGCGGGCTGTCCACGGACTCCGGACAATAAGCTAGCCAGCCTGGTCTGCTCGAGCATCGCATTGGCCTGCGCGTCATCCACCGGAGCGAGCTTGAATGCTCGCTCGGCGAGCAATTCGATCAGCACTCCGCCGCAGGCTACAATCACCATCGGCCCATACTGAGGATCATTCTTCATACCCACGGAAATCTCGACACCAGCCTCGACCATGGGCATCACCACAACCTGATCGCCGAGTCGTGTTTGCAGATCCCGGTAGGCAGCTTCAAGTTGTTGCCGATCCGCAATACCGACTTTGACCCCGTTTTTGTCCGACTTGTGGGCGATACCTGCCATCGCCGTTTTGAGCACTAACGGGTAACCAAAAGAATCAGCCGCAGCGAGCACTTCGTCGAAACTCTGTGCAACGCGGAAATCAACCGTCGGCAGGTCGAACTCTGACATCAGACTCAACGAGGTGATTTCATCAAAGCTTTCAACTGCACACAAATGACTCGACCAGCGTGTTATTGTCGCCTTGTCAAATTCGACGCTACCCATGGCAGCGAGGTTATCGGTAGCGGTTGGGTAATTCATCAGCTTAAGCATGGCGCGCAATGCGACATCGATACCATTGATCACCGGGATGCCCTGCGCCGTCAGTTCGGTCGCGGTCTGATTGATTGTGCTGAAGCTGCAACTATTGATCAGGATGACCGGTTTATCACTATAGGCTGACAGTAGTTTTGTGACTTCGAACAATTCGGGATAGTGTGAAAAGCCGTCGCGGAATTCGAATTCAAAGCTCAACAACGCGGTATCCGCGTCATCAAGCAAGGCTTTACCGCACTCAAGGTAAGTTTGGCGAGTGTTGTTGCCGAGCGCGCCCATGCCATCCATCGGGTTCACCGCTTCGAGCCCGACTTCGAGATGTTCGCGTAATACGCGCGTGGTATGCGCCGCTATGCGGGCAAATCTGATGCCATGATCTTCGGCCAGATCGATCATCTGTTCGCGCATACCGCCTGAATCGAGCATGCTTGCGAGGCCACCCTCACCGACCCGAAAACCAGCGGCGAACAACATCGCGGTGACAATCATTTCATCGGCATCGCGACACAGGGTTGCGCCATGGCGCTCACAGGCCGCCACAAAGGCCTCAAAATCGCCGGCAATGGCGCCGGAATGGCTCATCGCCAACTGGGCCGATTTTTCTGTACGGCCGAGGCGCGTGATTACGACGGGTATCGACTTGCCGCGCGCCCTGTCCAGCGCCGCGATGAAAGCCGGTACATCACGCACGGCCTCGAGCAAAATCGCGATCACCCGGGTGGAATTCTGTTCCACCAGGTAATCCATGTAATCACCGACGGTCGCGTTGATTTCCTGCGCACTCGCGATCACGTAGTTAAAACAAAAACGCGCATCATTGTTGGCCAGGTAGGTCATACCCGAACCCGAATGCAGGATCAGGCCGATATGTCCGGCAGGTCGGTCCGCGGGAGGGCAATCGAAGCTGACCATGACGTTGTGGTCATAGTTATAAAAACCCATCGAGTTGCCACCGCAAACCGGAATAGCCGCCTGCCGCGCCTTCTTGCGCAGACGTTCGGGAAGTTTCGGTTGCGTGTCATTTTCGATGTAATTTGCTGCATAGATAAGGATACCGCCGACTTTCAACGCCATTGCCTGATCGAAACTCTGTTCCAGGGCAAGGCCGCTTATTGCGTAAACCACCAGGTCGGGCACCACCGGTAAATCGCTCAGCGAGGCATAACAGGTTTGACCATGTAACGACTGGTATTTTGGATTGACCGGGTAGACTTTCCCCTGGTAACCGCTATCCGACAGTTGCCGATGGGTGATTGCCGCCAGACTGCCGATGCGCTCGGAGGCGCCGACGATGGCAATCGTTTGCGGATTCAGTAAGCGATCTAACCAATGCGCCATAAGCTGCAGGTACTGAGTGAATGCGGCGCGATTTTGACATATTATTGCCGCCTTTCACACACATTTTCGGGTACCGCCATGAACGATGAAGTACGCGTCGTAACTTACGACCAAATCGTCGAAATTACCATCGATCGTCCACCAGCCAACGCGATTAATCCTGCAGTTTCGAACGCCATTTACGACGCCCTGTTGATGCTGCAGCAAGATGACAATCTACGCGTAGGAATCATTACCGGTAGTGGCGAACGTATCTTCAGCGCAGGTTGGGACCTGAAGGAAATCGCCGCCATCGATAATAACGAGGAAGCAGTCAATAGCGCTTTTACCTGTCCCGGCGGATTTGCCGGAATCTGCGAGTTCTGGGGCTTGAAGAAACCGGTGATTACCGCGATTAACGGCATGGCGGTCGGTGGCGGCTTCGAAATCGCGTTGGCGAGCGATATGATCGTCGCCGCCGATCATGCCGAGTTTTTTCTACCGGAGATGCAGCGCGGCTTCCTGCCCGACGTTGGTGCGGTGCAGATTCTACCGCGCCGCATTCCTTACAACGTGGCCATGGACCTGCTCTACACCGGGCGGCGGATGAGCGCGGCGGAGGCCCTGCACTGGGGCCTGGTGTGTCGCGTATGCCCTTACGCCGAACTTATGCATACGGTCCGCGAATTAGCCTGCGAAATAGCCAGCGGTGCGCCACTGGCGCTACAGGCTTTAAAAGAAGTCGTACCGGCAATTTACAACATGACAATGCCACAAGCTTTTGCCGCCACCAAGCCGGGTAACGAGAATTTACCCATTTATCAGAAAATGCTGATGTCGGACGATTTCATGGAAGGCCCGCGGGCCTTCGCGGAAAAACGTGAGCCGGTGTGGCGAGGAAAATAAAACCCGGTCCGGCCCGATGACGCCGTACCTTAAGTCATAACCGCGCAAGCGGGTATGACTTAAGGGTGGCGCGTTGCGAGATCCCGGGTCAGGCCCGGGATGACTTAAGAAATAGCGAGGATGACATAGGTAAGTGGCTTTTGGCTTATACAGCAGGTAGCATTTTTTGCCTGAGGCGGGAATGAATCGATATGCAGTACAACAGGATAAACAACGCAATCAGGTTTTCTTTCATTTCACCGGTATTGATTGCATCGGATTCGACCACCGACAGTATCGGCCTGATCAGAATAACCAGCAGTCCGATAGTGACGCAGTCAATGGTCGGCCACTGCCAGTAAAAACGACTGGATTCGTCCAGCTTGATATCACGAAAACGGCGATACAGCGGCAGTATTACGCCGCCGATCAAGATTCCCAGTGACAGCAAGGCCCGCGGTACCTGGTCAAACAGTGAATGCACATTGTGTAAATTGGTTTCATCCTGATCGTTTAATTCTTTCCAGGCTTCAGCGGTGCCCCAGCCGAACATATGCTGGCCATAGGAAATTTCTTCCAGCGCGAAATAAGCGGCGCCCATGATTAACATAAAAAGCCATGCTTTGAGGAAACCGGACAATTGGAGCCGGTTAGTCCGCGACAACGAGGCAATACAGAATCCAATCGCCGTCACCAGAAACAGCACGGTCATATTTTCGATGATGCCGGCCTCACCCTTGAACACGCTGTAATTACCGGTAATCGCATACCAGACCAATGGCAACAGGATGACGAACAACGGCAGGCCGTGATACAAAATCAGGTTTCTAGGCTTCATTACGCGATCTCGAATAATCCGGCGGCGCCCATACCTCCACCAACGCACATTGAAACCACGACGAATTTCGCACCGCGACGTTTGCCCTCGATCAGAATATGCCCGGTGAGTCGGGAGCCGGTCATTCCATAGGGGTGCCCGATGGAAATCGAGCCGCCGTTGACGTTGAGTTTTTCATTATCGATACCCAGGTAATCGCGACAATAAATGGTCTGGCAGGCGAAAGCTTCATTGATTTCCCAGAGGTCGATATCATCGATAGCGAGTCCATTTTTCTGCAGCAATTTGGGGATCGCGTAAATCGGACCGATGCCCATTTCCTCGGGCGCATTGCCGGCTACCGCCATACCGCGGTAAATCCCAAGCGCTTGCAAGCCGCGTTTTTCAGCAAGCGAAGCTTCCATCAGAACGCAGGCTGACGCACCATCGGACAGCTGACTTGCATTGCCCGCGGTGACCGAGCCGCCGTCGATAACGGCATTCAGCCCGGCAAGGCCTTCGCGGGTTGTCTGCGGCCGATTGCCCTCGTCTTTCGACAAGGTCGTATCGCTATAACTGATTTCACCGCTCTCCTTGTCTTTGATGGCGCGGGTCGCAGAAAGCGGGACAATTTCATCATCGAAGGCACCCGCCTGCTGACCTGCGGCGGTACGCATCTGCGACTGCAACGCATATTCGTCCTGGGCTTCGCGGGTTATTCCATACTGCTTGACCACGTGCTCGGCGGTGAGCAACATCGGCATGTATGCATGTTCGGCATGGGTGACCACATTGGGGTCGGCAGCGTCGACAACCCACGGGAAGTACTGGTTCTGTACCGCGGAAATATTATCCTGTCCGCCTGCGACTACGACATCCATACCATCAACAATAATCTGCTTGGCTGCGGTTGCAATCGCCATCAATCCCGATGAACACTGGCGGTCGATGGTTTGCCCGGGCACCGTCACCGGCAAGCCGGCGGCCAGCGCCGACAGGCGCCCCACATTCATACCTGCAGTCCCCGCGGTCAGCACCGCACCAATGATGACATCGTCAATTTCTTCTCCGCTAACCCCGGCGCGCCCCACCGCATGACGAATCGCGTGCGCTGTCATGGTCGGGGATTTTATATTGTTAAGAGTGCCTTTGAACGCAACCCCGATCGGGGTTCTTGCGGTTGATACTATGACTGCGTCTTTCATTACGTGGTATGCCGATAACAAAATTTCGCGGCATTATAACCCAGCAAAAGAAAAGGGGGACGCATCTATTTTTTGTATTTTAATTTTTATTACGCAAAAAATTGATACGTCCCCGTTTTCTATCCCTCTACTCCCCCTCCCTCATACTTATTCGTCCAAAGCACGGCACAGATCATCAATGACATCCTGAAATTGATCGTCGAATTTCAAATTATCATCGTAAACAGATTCGATTCGCACTGCGGTCGACTCAATGATTTTCATTAATGCCGTTTCCTGCTGTATTGTCAAATTCAGTTTGACTATCGATTTTCCAACTTCGACCCTCAGTGCCGAAATAATTTCGCCTGAGCGAATCTTCTGCTGCTGGAGGAGATCATCGATATTACCCAGGTTTTCACGCGTCGCCTGCAGTACCCGGGCCAGTACCTGACCCCGCTGATCGAGCAGACTTTCTCTTTGCATTGCATTGATTCGTGAATTGAGACCCCCGATCAAAATAGTCAGGTAGCCACGTACGCGCGCTATTTTTTTCTGCCCGGAAGGCAGGTTGCGTACCAGGATAGTTGCGTGATCAGAGCTGATTGCCAGGCGGGTGCCAAAACTTACCACGCTATCCTGACCGCGCAGGCTAGCGAGAATCTGGCTTTCCATAGGTCGTTCGATATCGTCACTAAACCAGATTCGATTTTCTGGTTTATCCAGAATCAACAGACTGCTATCCAGTTCAAACTCGCGCAGGCAATCGAATACATTCCTGGCCAGCTCGTCCAGGGTGCTGACCGTCTGGCATTGATGCAGGAATTCGATCACCATACCGAGTTCATCGGTATCGCTCAGATTGTTCATCAGTGCTTCGACCGCCTGCTCGGAAATCTGCTTCAGCTCCTGTTTACGCTGCTGGCTTGCGAGCACTATCTGGAGCTTCTTTTGCAGAATCTCTTCGCTGAAAGGCTTGGTTATGTAATCGTCGCCACCCGCCTCGTAGCCGGCCATAAGTTCGGTCTGGGAGGCGAGCGCGGAGACAAATACAATCGGAATTTCGGCGGTTTCGGCATCAGCTTTGAGACGCGCACAGGTCTCGAGACCATCGACTTCGGGCATGTTTACATCGAGCAGAATCAGGTCTGGTTTTTGTATCGCGACCTGCTGTAAACAACCCTCTCCCGAGTTCACGGTGATCAACTCATAGCTGTCCTGCAGCAACTCTTGCATGATGATCAGGTTAACCGGTTCGTCATCTACATACAGTATCAAGGCCTTACTACCCATTAGTTTTACTCTACCACCGCCTTAAATTCCGACACTTTATAGTCGAAGTTACTGCCTGGGAGTAGACAAAACGCCCGTCTTTTCGATTGTCTTTTTCTATCAGAAGCCATTCACCGCTCTCAATTTGTGCTCCACATTTTTCATCAACCCGGAAATTATTGATGAACAGCGGCCGACAATCCAGTAAATTCGACTCGCCTGGAAACCGCTGGGATATCGAAACACAGTCCCGGCCGCTCGTACAGCTGTGTCCTCAAGCAGGGATTAGTGGACATTACTGTCTGACAAAGAGTGTTTTATTTCACGAAACAATTAAACGATTTCGGCTAAACTTGGTCGATATACCTATCTTTTCTGCAGGGAAATTAATGCTGGATACGACGGACAATTCGATTGCCGATTTTCAGGCCGATGTTTTAAAGGCTGTCGGCGGGATTGAAAACATCATCCTCGGCAAGCCTACCCAGGTTCGACTTGCGATATGTTGCCTGATAGCGCGAGGCCATTGCCTGATTGAAGATTTACCCGGGGTCGGCAAAACTACCCTGTCGCAATCCATCGCACAGGTATTCGGGCTCGATTTCAAGCGAATCCAGTTCACCAGCGATTTGCTGCCCGCTGATATCCTCGGCGTATCCATCTTCGACCCTGAAAAACAGGTTTTCAAGTTTCATCCTGGACCGGTGTTTGCACATTTTATCCTGGCCGATGAAATCAACCGGGCCACTCCAAAAACCCAGAGCGCGCTGCTCGAAGCTATGGAAGAAAACCAGATCACGGTCGATGGCGAGACCCACCAGCTAGACGAGCCATTTTTTGTCATCGGTACGCAGAACCCGCTAGATCAATCCGGAACCTTCCCGCTCCCCGAATCTCAGCTCGATCGCTTCATGATGAAGATTTCTCTTGGCTACCCGAACCAGGAAGCGGAACGCGCTCTATTATCGGGTGGCAATCCACGCGAACGATTGTACCGCATGCAACCGGTGGTCAGTATGGATCGCTTCGTCGCGATTCAATCCGCTGTTGACAGCATTCATTGTTCGGATCCGTTACTGCATTACGTACAACAGTTGATTCAGGCAACGCGTAATCCGGGTCTGTTCGTCTACGGCCTTTCACCTCGCGCTGGGCTAGCCGTAATACAGGCCAGTAGATCCTGGGCGCTGATGCATGGCCGCAGTCATGTAGAACCGGGCGATGTGCAGGCAGTGTTCGGTTCGATTGCCGATCATCGTTTGACTCCGGCTGAACAACACAGTCGCCCCACTATCGATCTGATCAATGATCTGCTTGAACAGACCCCCATACCCTAGGCAGTAATAATGTTGTCGGCGGCACTACCGCGACCTATCCGTCGCTATTTCGACACCTGGTTTGACGCACACAACCCCTCGAGCCGGGATGCCATTCTACTGCACAATCGGCGCCTTTATATTCTGCCAACCCGCTTCGGTTACCTGTTCGGGATAATGCTGTTAATGCTGTTTTTCGCGGCAATTAATTATCAGAACAGCATGGCCTTCGTACTCACTTTCATGCTCGCCTCACTGGCAATTATCAGCCTCTGGCATACGCATAAGAATTTGCGCAATATCACTGTGGGCTTACAAATTCCACGCCCGGTTTTCTGTGGTGAATTTTGTGAACTGAAATTCAAAGTCAGCCACGCCTATAATTCACGACGTTTCGCGATCGGCATTCAGTATGACGGCGCCGCGCCGGTTTATCTTAAACTTGAACCTGAGTCGGGTACCACGGCGAAACTGAAAATTCCGACTGCGCATCGCGGGCAGTTCAAACCGATGGGGATCACGGTTTTTACTCGTTATCCCACCGGCCTGTTTCATGCATGGGGATGGCTCAAGTTTGACTTGCCGATACTCATCTACCCACGACCCACCGCAAATGTAAAACTGCAACAATCCATGGTCGCACAATACGATGGTCAAATTTCAACCAGTACTATAGAAGGAGATGATTTTGCCGGGTTGCGTGAACATCGGCTGGGTGAATCGTTGCGACATGTCTCCTGGAAGGCCTATGCCCAGGGCAAGGGTTTATTGACCAAGACATTTCAGGGACAGGCGCGCCCCACGTTGTGGATCGACTGGCAGTTGCTCGGTGCAGGCTCGCTCGAAGACAAGCTGAGCTTCATGACGGCATTGGTACTGGCGGCGGAAAAAGAGGAGCAAAAATATGGACTGCGTCTGCCTGGCACAACCATCGGACAGAGCTTTGGCAGCGCCCACAAGCATGCCTGCCTGCAGACCCTGGCCGTTTTCAGACAGTCCGATTTAAACCAGGAATTCACCCTTGAGCAAGACTAACCATAACCTGCCAATACGATCTATTTCACGGGAGTTAGCCAGTTCATCGAGTGTTTTTGCGGTCTGTTTCTGCTTCCTGTTTTCAATTGCGCCTCACTTTCGCAACTTGCCGGCCTGGGTCATTATAATAGTTTTAGTCGCACTCGGATGGCGCTGCCTGGAGAATCTCGGCAAGGTCAAAGCACTGCCAAAGTGGTTGTTGGTGCCACTTGTATTGTTCGGCGGAATAGGAGTTTTCGCCCAGTACTGGACTATCGTCGGGCGCGACGCGGGGCTTGCCCTGTTAACCGTGATGACCGCGCTCAAGTTTCTCGAGAGTCAGCGTCACCGTGACCTGCTAATTCTGGTTTTTCTATGCTACTTTCTGATCGCAACTCATTTCCTGTTCTCACAAAGCATCGCCATCGCGATCCTGATGTTCGCCAACCTGATTGTCATTACCGCGACCCTGGTGACGCTAAACCAGCGTGAAGACAAGATCCTGCTCGCGGAGTTGTTACATACCAGTACTCGCCTGGTGTTGCTATCGATCCCACTGATGCTGATTTTGTTCTTGCTGGTGCCACGCGTGCCTGGCCCCTTGTGGGGATTGACCAATGAACAGCGTGGCGGGGTTACGGGCTTAAGCGATCACATGTCACCGGGGAAAATCAGTAGCCTGGTGCGCAGTAACGAGGTCGCCTTCCGGGTTGATTTCGAGGACGCTATTCCAGCTCAGAACAGTCTCTACTGGCGTGGACCGGTGCTGGCCCAGTACAACGGCTACAGTTGGTCACAGTCACCCCGGAAAGCAGTCCGGCGACTGGACCTGAACGCGTCAGAGACCGCGACCAGATATACCGTAACCCTTGAACCCAATGGTGAAAAATGGTTACTCGCGCTGGACATTCCATCAAAACTGATTCGGCATAGCTTCATGACCAATGATTTTCAACTTGTCAGCAGGAAGACAATCAACGATTTGCTGCGCTATCAGATGGAGTCCCGCCTTGCTTATCAATTTGGCTTAAACGAGACCCGGGAATATCTGGCGTTAACGCTCGAATATCCTGACAAGGTGAATCCAGGAACGATCGAATACGGTCGATCGCTAGCCGAGCGTTTTGATCGCAGCGAAGATATCGTCAATGAAGTATTAACCATGTTCCGTGAACAGGAATATTTTTATACTTTGAAACCTCCCGCTCTCGGCAGCAACGTGGTTGACGAATTTCTATTTGGTACCCGTCGCGGCTTTTGTGAACATTATGCCGGTAGTTTTGCATTGCTGATGCGCGCTGCCGGCATTCCCGCCCGAATCGTTACCGGCTACCAGGGTGGTGAGTACAACAAGGTCGGCAACTACCTGATAGTACGCCAGTCAGATGCCCATGCCTGGACCGAAGTATGGATCGAAAACAAAGGCTGGGTACGAGTAGACCCGACCGCGGCAGTTTCACCAGGCCGGATTGAGCAAGGCATCGACGAAGCACTGTCCGACGAAACCTCAAGCTTTCGCATCCAGAATCGAAATCCCATCTTCGGTAACCTGCTCTATAACTGGGATAACCTGCAACATAGCTGGAACGACTGGGTATTAAATTACGACCAACGCAAACAAATGGATTTCCTCAGCAAACTCGAGCTCGGTATTGATAACTGGTCGGATATGGTGTTCACACTAGTCATTTTGATGGTGGTGGTAATCGCTTTGTTCTGGACTGTCACCAGGTATCGTGAACGTCCACCAAAGCCCGCAGCCTGTGAAATTCTTCTTAACCGGTTGTTGCAGAAGTTGTCGAAGCGCGGCATCCGGAAAGGCCCGGCCGAAGATACCCGGGCTTTCCTCGAACGTTTAACAGCACGCGAATTTCCTCAAACTGAGCAACTCGCGGACATCGTCGAACTATACAATCGCATCAAATATGGTCGTCAGGGCAACTCCCAATCAGCGCTCAGCCGCATGCGCTCGATGGTCAACTCGATCCAGGTTTGATCCTGGGGGGCTTCGAGGGGGTCAGAGCACGGTTTTCGGTACTTTCCGAGCCTGGATTGACATTGTTGGCGAAAACGTGGTCTGACCCCGAGGGTTCTGGGCCAGGATTATTGGGCGGGCTCAAGGCCGGATGTCTTGAAGTAACATTCCTTGATGGCTGATATCTCATCGCGCATTTGCGCGGCCTCCTCGAATTCCAGATCGCGTGCATGTTCGTACATGCGATTTTCCAGCTTTTTCAGTTTGGCGTTGAATTGCCTGGCGCTGAGCCCGGCATATGCCTGCCCGGATTCGGCAACCCGATCAACGCGTATTCTGGCGCGACCCGTTTTAGCGGAGTCGCCCAGGTCCATCACATCGGTGATGCGCTTGACGATTCCCCGCGGCGTAATATTATGCTCCTTATTATAAATCAGCTGCTTATCACGGCGTCGATCGGTTTCGGCGATCGCGCGTTCCATAGACCCGGTTACCCTGTCGGCGTAAAGAATCGACATGCCGTTGATGTTGCGCGCCGCGCGACCAATAGTCTGAATTAGCGCCCGATCCGAGCGCAGGAACCCTTCCTTGTCGGCATCGAGAATCGCCACCAGCGAAACTTCCGGCATATCGAGACCTTCGCGCAACAGGTTGATGCCAACCAGCACATCAAACTCGCCCAGACGCAGATCGCGGATAATCTCCATACGTTCGACCGTGTCGATATCCGAGTGCAGGTAACGCACTCTTACGCCATGCTCGCCGAGATAATCGGTCAGGTCTTCGGCCATGCGCTTGGTCAGGGTGGTAATCAGCACCCGTTCCGCCAGCGCCACGCGCTTATTGATTTCGGATAACACATCGTCAACCTGGGTGGTTGCCGGCCTCACTTCGATCACCGGATCGACCAGCCCGGTGGGACGTACCACCTGTTCGACCACGGCGCCGCTGAATTGCTTTTCGTAGTCTCCCGGGGTTGCCGAAACAAAAATGGTCTGTGGCGACACACGTTCGAATTCGTCGAAACGCAGCGGCCGGTTGTCGAGCGCCGACGGCAGGCGAAAGCCGAATTCGACCAGAGTTTCCTTGCGTGATCGATCGCCCTTGTACATACCGCCTATCTGCGGCACCGAGACATGGCTTTCGTCGATAAACAGTAAACAATCGTCGGGCAGGTAATCAAACAGGGTCGGCGGTGGCTCACCCTCCTTGCGGCCGGACAGAAAGCGTGAATAGTTTTCGATTCCGCTGCAGTAGCCCAGTTCGCGCATCATCTCCACATCGTAGTTAACGCGCTGCTCCAGCCGCTGTGCCTCGACCAGCTTTTCGTTTTGCTTGAGCACGGCGAGTCGATCGACCAGCTCCTCTTTAATATCACCGATCGACGCGAGAACGACTTCACGCGGGGTCGCGTAGTGGGTCTTCGGGTAGATGGTCATGCGCTTGACATTTTTGCTGACCTCCCCGGTCAGCGGGTCGAACAGGCTGATTTTTTCAACTTCGGCGTCGAACAGTTCGATGCGTACCGCCTGACGCTCGGAATCGGCCGGATGCACGTCGATGACTTCACCGCGTACGCGGTAGGTACCCCGCTTGAGCTCAATATCATTACGCTTGTACTGCAGTTCCGCGAGACGCCGCAAGATACTGCGTTGATCGATTTCATCGCCGACCACCACATGGAGCAACATTTTCAGGTACGAATCCGGGTCACCCAGCCCGTAAATAGCCGACACCGATGCAACGATGATGGTATCGCGTCTCTCCATCAGCGACTTGGTCGCCGACAGGCGCATCTGTTCGATGTGCTCGTTGATCGACGCATCTTTTTCGATGAAAGTATCCGACGCCGGAACATAAGCTTCCGGCTGGTAATAGTCATAGTAAGAGACGAAATACTCGACCGAGTTATGCGGGAAAAATTCCTTCATTTCACCGTACAACTGCGCTGCCAGGGTCTTGTTATGCGCCATGATAATCGCCGGCCGTTCGAGTCGTTGAATGACGTTGGCCGCGGTAAAGGTCTTGCCCGACCCGGTCACTCCAAGCAGTGTCTGATGCAGCAAGCCGTCCTCGATGCCCTGCACTAGCGCATCGATTGCCTCGGGTTGATCGCCGGTAGGTTCAAACTGGGTCTCGAGCTGGAATTTCTTAGCCATTAAATTGATTTAGTTAATGATAGACAGACTATGCTTTACAGGCCGCTGCGGCTTCGTATACTTCGCCTGTTCCTTTGTTCAATCAACCAGACGAGTTAGCCGTGTTTAGCGATTTATCAAAGCGCGTGTGCGCGATAAAACCATCCCCCACTTTAGCAGTTTCAAATTTAGCTAGCCAGCTTCGCGCTCAGGGGCGTGACGTAATCGGTCTTGGGGCCGGCGAACCCGATTTCGATACCCCGGAGCACATTCGTAACGCGGCGATTGCAGCGATCGAAAATGGCGACACGCACTATACTGCGGTGGACGGAACTCCCGCATTAAAACAGGCGATAATCGACAAGTTCGAGCGCGACAACGGACTTTCCTATAGTGCCGACCAGATCCTGGTTTCCTGTGGCGGCAAGCAAAGTTTCTTTAATCTGTGCCAGGCGTTGCTGGACGCCGGCGACGAAGTTATTATCCCGGCGCCCTACTGGGTGTCTTACCCCGACATCGTGATTCTCGCCGACGCCACGCCGGTAGTGGTTGAAACCGGAATCGACAGTGCCTTCAAGATTACCCCGGCGATGCTCGAAGCAGCCATCAATGACAAAACCCGCATGTTGGTGCTGAATAGCCCTTCCAACCCGACCGGGGTTGGCTATTCGATGCAGGAGCTGGCGGCACTCGGTGAAGTCCTGCTGCGCCACCCTGATGTTCTGATCATGACCGACGACATGTACGAGCACATCGTCTGGGGCGACTATAAATTCTGCAATATCCTGAACGCATGCCCGGACCTGTATGACCGCACCATGGTGTTCAACGGTGTATCCAAAGCTTATGCGATGACCGGTTGGCGCATCGGTTACGCGGCTGGCGATGCCGGTATCATCAAGGCGATGAAAAAGATCCAGTCGCAAAGCACTTCCAATCCGACCTCGATTTCGCAGGCCGCTTCGATCGCCGCGCTGAATGGTGATCATGCGCCGGTACGCGCGATGGTGACGGAGTTCAGGAAACGGCATGACTACCTGGTCGCCGAACTGAATTCGATCAGGCATATGCAGTGCATCGAGTCGGACGGAACCTTTTACAGCTTCCCCAATATCCAGGGGTTCATCGATTCACGTGACGATCTCAACAACGACGTCGACGTGGCCAACCTGTTACTCGAAAAAGTTGGTGTAGCACTCGTACCCGGCTCGGCTTTCGGCGCCGAAGGCTACATGCGCATCTCCTTCGCTACCAGCATGGAAAACCTGGAAAAAGCGGTAGCCCGGATTCGTCAGGTATTCGAAGCCTGAAACGAGCCCAAAACCTGGGCGAGTTCAGATTTCGTATTTCGGTCATTATGGCTTATATTGCCTGATCCTGATGTACAGGCCCGTTTATGAGTTCCCCAGCTGAAACCTTAGCTCGCGTACCATCGCCGTTGTATCACTACGACGATATACGCATCGTCCATCTCGAGCTGACCCACCGCTGTAACGCCGCCTGCCCGATGTGTGCGCGCAACATTCACGGTGGTGCACTCAATCCCGATATGCCGCTCAGCGAACTGACGCTGGCCGATATCAAGACAATCCTGCTACCCGATTTCATCGCCCGCCTGAAGCGAATCTATGCCTGCGGCAACTACGGAGACCCGATCGTCGCGCGCGAATGCATAGAAGTTTTCAGCTACCTGCGCGAACACGGACCGAAACTCAATCTCTGCCTGCATACCAATGGCTCGGCGCGCCGTCCGGACTGGTGGCGTGAGCTGGCCCGGGTTATGAAACAGGGTCCTCACTATCTTCGCTTTGGTATCGACGGCCTTGAAGACACCAACCATCTTTACCGCCGAGGCGCCGACTGGAAAACCGTCATGCGCAGCGCCGCAACATTTATCGAGGCCGGCGGGCGGGCTGAGTGGGACTTCCTGGTGTTCAAACACAACGAACATCAGGTCGAGGAAGCGCGCCAGCTGGCACAGGATATGGGATTCAAGGAATTCTTCGTACGCAAGACCGGACGTTTTCTGAGCAGTGGTGAACTGGAGACTTCGGACCGCTTCGATGTGCTCGATAAGCAAGGCAAGTTCGAGTACTGGCTCGAGCAGCCGAGCAAACCCGAATACCTGAATCCGGCCTTCGGCAATCTCGAACAGGTCAAGCAACGCTACGGCGAATACCAGACCTACCTGGACCAGGTGGAAGTCAACTGCAAGGTCGCGGGCAGTAAAGGCAAGATATACCTTTCTGCACAGGGTTATGCCTTGCCCTGTTGCTGGCTCGGAGCGGTGTTTAGCGAGTCAAGTACCGCCGAGCGCCAGCAGTTTGCCGAATTGATCAATGAATACGGCGGGAGCACCGTTCTGGATGCCAGGCACAACGGGCTCAAACAGGTCATCGAAGGCCCGTTGTTTCAACAGGCAATTCCGCGCAGCTGGGATTTACAAGCCATCGCAGACGGCAAACTTGCCATCTGTGCGCGCACCTGCGGCAAGGAGTACGATCCGCTCGACCACCAACGTGATTAAGCTTAACCCCACGGCTCAATTTGACTCGCATCGGGGATTACGTCGCAGGAAGCTGACCAGGCTCAAAATGCCTAACCACAAGCGACTACAAAGACTAACAATTACGGTTGCTGTATTATTTCTATTCATTTAGTATACGCAGCCTCTATTCCCCGG
>Ga0209165_10000137_pt1 | contig 32918 bp, 33 predicted proteins | sample tdAd001_FD_187122 | JGI IMG/M metagenome (GOLD analysis project Ga0209165, IMG submission 187122) | Marine sediment microbial communities from the Atlantic coast under amendment with organic carbon and nitrate - tdAd00.1 (SPAdes)... | ecosystem: Environmental > Aquatic > Marine > Coastal >... | reverse complement strand
CTTGATCTCCGGGCGCGTCACCAACTGGACCCTGTCCGCGCGGCGACAAAGGGTAACGATCCCGGTCGGCGTGGCCTATGGAACCGACCCGAATCAGGTCCTAGGAATCCTGAGACGGTTGGCGGCGGAAAACGAAAAGGTCTTCAAGGCCCCAGCACCGCTCGCCCTCTTCCGTGGCTTCGGCGAAAGCTCGCTCGACTTCGAGCTCCGGATCTTCATGGACCCTTCGGATGTGTTGGAGGTGCCGAGCGCCGTGACCGTGGCGATCAACGAGGCCTTGAAGGAAGCAGGGATCGAGATCCCGTTCCCGCAGCGGGATCTTTACCTGCGGGGGGTGCCGGAGGGGTTTGCCTTCGGTGACGCTGACGCTGACGCTGACGAGAAAATGACCTAGTACATCTTCGTGTACGTCCATTCGTCACGGATCCCGCCACGGGCAACACGGTCCCCTCGCTGAACCAAGACTGGTTCTTCGGATTCTGGATTGGAATGACCGCTCGTATCGGTAACTAGCCCGGCGCGCGAAACGCAGTCAGGATTTCGTTGCGCCTCAAAAACCATGGCATGAACGGCGGATTGTATCGTGCCCAGACGGGCTCCCCCAGCGGTTCGTAGCCCTCCGCGTTGAGCGTCGCGAGCAACTTTTCGAGGTGCTCCTGATAGTTTCGCTTCGACCAGGTGCCGGAATAGCGCACGGCCGCGAAGCGTCGCGCAGGGATCTCGCGGATCGCGATTCGCGGATCGTTGGGCTCGGGAAGCTCTTCCCGCGAATACTCGGCCGGCATCATGAATTGAATCCTGTACTCATCCCCAGCCTTCTCTTGGGTCACTGGCGCAGTCATGGAGATCTTGGTTCCCTCTGCGATTTCCTGGCTCACGGGGGTGGTCATCGCGATTTTTCGCTTCCCTTGGTTGTCCCCGAAGATGTACTTCGCGAGGATGCGAAATCCGCGATTCCCCGCGCCCTCGAGGCCGCCGTCCACAGTCGTTTCCGCCACCAGATAAGGCTCGTACTCACGGATCTCGATCTCGCCGAACCTGTCGACCACACGGTACGTTGGGCTTTCATAGGCCATCCCATCACCTCCAAGCATTGCGATCGCGATCGCGCCCGCCATCAACACGGTCAACGAACCGATGAGCGTGATCCAGAGTATCTTCTTGGCCCGGCCTTCTGGCTTGCTACGCAACGTTCACCTCGTCAGTCCGACTGCTAAGAGGACTTGTAGCCGACCAGCGCCCGATCGAGGTCTTCGTATTGGTGAAACACCGTGGCTGGGACGTTCGACGCCATGAGTTGATGGCCATCGGGGATACCGACCCAAACCTCGTGGTTTCGCGAGAGCAACTCGAGTCCCGCACGCAAGCTCTCTCGCTCCCGAGGGCTACACTTCCTGGCGATGCTCAGCAGTACGAGGGCCGATCCGCTCTCGCTGGCCGCATCTGAGATGTCTTGGAAGGGCGTATTCGCGCCAAGGTAGATCGGCTCGAAGCCTCGGCTGGCAGCCATGAAGGCCCCGATGATCGCCCCGAACTCGTGAAGATGGTCGGGCGGTGTCGTGACGAGGATTCGCGGCGAACCCGCGGCCGGTTCGACGTGTCGCATGAGGGTACCGAGCAGACTCCGGAGCTGACCCGAGATGATGTGCTCGTGGTGAATCTTGAGCCCTCGCTCGTGCCACGCTTCACCGACGCGCCTCATGAGAGGCACCAGGATCTCCAAGGTGAGCTTCAAGGCCGGAACGATGGCCGCCGTTCGAGTCAGGATCGCTTCAGCACCCTGAACGTCGAACCTGAAGACGGCCGCGAGATAGTCCTCGATGACCGCATCATAGATCGACTTGTGACGGGTCACCTCTTGCGTGGTCTCGCCGATGATTCGACGCAAGTCTTCGTCTTGGAGCCTTGCGACCTGACCGATCGAATGCCCAAGCTCGGTCGCTCGACGCAGAAGGACTAGCCTCCGAACCTGGCTGCCGGAGTAACGGCGCTTGTTTCCACCGGTCCTCTCGGGACTCACGGCCGCGTAGCGCCGCTCCCAAACTCGAATCGTATCGGCGGTAAGCCCGCTGAGGCGCGACACGACTCGCATTGGGTATAGACCGCTTCGCTCTGTAACCTTGGTGCTCATCGTTTCAAGAAAAAGGGTGGCACAGAGGGGAACATCGGCGCGAAGGCTACAGCAAGCTTGCCTGACAATGGATGCGCTGGTGGTTTCACATACATGTTTTGTGCGCCTTGGAGCCGATGCCCCTCTGTACCGGGAATGGGAGACAGCCTGCCCGTGCTAAGGCCGTCTCGGATTGTTCTAAGAAGCAGGGATCAAGACGGAGTCGATGACGTGAATGACGCCGTTCGAAGCCATGACATCGGTTGTCGTCACGTTGGCGTCGTTGACGCGAACGCCCGCATCGTCGACGGAGATGCTAAGCGGCTGACCTTCGACGGTGTTCACCGACGAAAGCTTGACGACGTCAGCGGCAAGGACCTCACCCGACACAACGTGATAGGTGAGGATTGAGATCAGTTTTGCCTTGTTCTCGGGCAGCAACAGACTGTCGACCGTGCCGGCGGGGAGCTTTGCAAAGGCCTCGTCGGTCGGGGCGAAGACGGTGAACGGACCCTCTCCTTGGAGCGTCTCGACCAAGCCGGCTGCTTTCAGTGCGGCAACCAGAGTATTGAAATCACCGGCGGTGGCGGCGACGGTCACGATGTTCGGCTCTCCGACCTGTTGCGTCGCAACTTCCTTTACGGCCGTCGTGGTCTGCGGCGTAGCGTCCTTTGAACAAGCTCCCAGAAGGGCGAGGGTAAGCAATGGGGCAATGATTGTGCGTAAGCGCATGGTTGGTTTCCTTGATTGGGGTTCAAGAAGGCAAAGCCTTCAGAGATGCGGTGGTGGCCTCCCCGATGTCGGGTTCGTCGAGTAGATGCTTCCCGAATCGATGCATGAGCCATTTGTGGAACGGAGCCTGTGTCGCTACGTACAGCAACCAAGGCAATCTCGGTTCGTAGTCGTGGACCACGGCCAACAGAGTTCGTCCTCCTAGGATTTGCCGCATCTCGAAGCGTGCGTGCGAACCCGCCGGCGCAAGAGCTCCACCGGTCACGTGGAATAGTTGTCGATCAGCCGAGCTACGCGCTGCGGAATGGGTCAACGTTAGCAAAGTGATTCCGAGTGGAATGAGGTCGAAGCTGAAACCCTCACCGGCTTGGCGTCGTACCCGAAGCATCCAGCGAAGGAAGTGGGGAAGCCAACGCACATAGTCCATCGCGGCGCGTTCGGCCGTCCAACCTTCCGGCAGTTGCATCCGTTGAACCGAACGAACCGAATGCGGGCGATCGTCGCTCTTGGCACCCCGAAATGCGTGGGGGACTGTTACGCTATCGTCAGCGATCGCAAGCTCGATCGCTTCTCGCATCGAGGTTCGACGAAGTCCTGCTTCGGCGGCGAGCGTCGAAGGGCCGGCCACCATCTCGTGCTTCAAGCTCTGGACCAGCGGCGCTACCAGGGCACGAGGCGCACCCGTCACCAAAGATATCCATAGGCGCGACAGCCCGGGGGACAAAACTCTCGACGGGATGAACCATCGCCTCTTTCGTAGTGCCCGTGCGGTCATCGCCATCAGCTCACGATAGGTCACTACTTCGGGTGCACTAACGTCGTAGACTCGCGAGTAGTGCTCTTCGCGTCCGATCACATAGTTGATCAGCTGAACGACATCTCTGAGGGCTACCGCTTGGGTACGTGTGTTCGTCCAGCGCGGACACACCATGATTGGCAACCGCTGAACCAAACGGGACATGATCTGAAAGGACGACCCATCACCACCGAGGATCAATCCGGCGCGCAACGTGGTGACCGGAACACCGTGACCGGCGAGAACGCGCTCTACCTCGGCCCGGCTCTCTAGATGCTTCGAGAGGGAGCCATCGTTCGGGCACAGGCCTCCAAGGAAGACGATTTGTTTGATCCCCGCACGGGCCGCCGCGCGCGCGAAGTTATCCGCGCACACAACATCGAGGTCCGCGAAGTTGCCCTGAGTCAGCTTCGCCGAGGGCATCATGTTGTGGACCAAGTAGATGGCGTACTCGCAGCCCTCGAGGGCGCGCTCGGCTTGTTTCAGCGAGAACAGATCGCACTTTCGATGTTCGGCGAAGCCATTTCCACCGGCTCTCTCCGACCTGGAGAGGCCGACCAGGTGAAAGCGGTCCGCGAGGAGGGGAGCAAGCGCTTTGCCGACGAAGCCAGAGGCCCCTGCGATGATCAGACGTGGTTTGCCTTCGGATTCCACACCTGTCTATATGTTGTCTAATTTTTCAGAGTCAAGACCTAGACGTCGGAAAGTTGGCTGCGAAGCCTTGGACATTGGCCGACCGACGGCACCCCCGGGCCCTCACGGAGTCGGCGGCGCGTACTTCCAGACGTCGTTATCGACCCGGAGGTAGTTGTCCGGGGGGAAATCGAAGGTCTCGCGGTCGCCGCCAAAGGTGTAGATGGCGCCGCCGAGCGAGAATGCCTCGAAGTCGTATTTGATCTCATCCGGGCTGGTTGCGTTCCATGGCGAATCGCTAACCTGCTCCCAGGTCGCGCCATCCGGGCTTACCCATACGTCGCTCGGATTCTCCGAGAGCCCAAATCCCCCGAAACAAACGATGTTGTCCGATACGACCGCGCACTGATGGCCCGGACGCGGGGACCAGCCGGCCGAAGGGGTGACCAACTCCCAGTTCTCGCCGTCGGCAGAGCGCCAGACGTCGTTGAAGTACGGGCCAACGAAGCCAGCCTCGCCACCAAGCAGAAACATGAAATCGTCCTTGACCACCACAACTGCCCCCGCGCGCTTTTCCCAAGGTGCTTCGGGGGTCATTTCGGTCCACGTGGCCCCGTCGGCCGACTTCCAGACGTCGTTGAAGTAGATGCGTTGTGGTGGCCCCCCCACGATCTCCGGGTCGTCGTTGACCGAGCCACCGAAGATGTAGATCTCACCCTTGAACGTGACCGCTCGCGACCCGGCACGAGCTGCCCAGCCTGCGTCGGCAGTGAGCTGTTCCCAATCGATGCCGTTACTGCTCCGCCAGACGTCGTTGTAAAAGTTGGAGGGGACGGGCGGCTCCTGGAAGTCCTGGCCGCCGAGCACGTACATGTCGCCACCCTTGGTGACCGCTTGGAAATACGCACGCGCGGGCCAGTGCCCCGCGGCATCGGTGTCCAGGATCTCTTTCCAGGAGGCGCCCGCGTCGTCGCTGACCCATACGTCAGCCCAGATGGTACTCGCGCCGATTGTTTCCGACTCGAGCGGGGTGCGGCCGCCCATGAGGTAAAAGCGTCCGTTGAGCGGCACTACGTGGAGCCCGGCCCGGGGCTCCCACGGTGCATCGGCGTTGATGAGAGTCCATTCGAAGCTCGTGAAGTCGGGAGGCGGCGCGACGCTGCTGTCGCTTCCGCCGCAGCCAACGAGGAACGCCAAGCAAAGAAGTAATGCATTGTGGTTTCGTGAAGTCATTCGCCGATAGTAAAGCGCTATCACCTCCATATCCAGTCTGTAAGCGGGGCTCAGCAGGGGATTTGTCCTGGACAAAGCGAAAAGGGATCGACAACTCTTCACGCGCGCCAACTCCAACAAATCGCGCTGGACTACCAGCCACCCGTCCCCGGCTCACCTTTGAAAGGCCCGAGCACCTCCCTAGTGATCCAACCACCATAGAAACCGCCGGGTTGCGGCTGCACTCTCTCCCCGCCGACGTAGCATTCGACCTTGGCCGGGTAGAAGCTCGAATAACCTTGGATCGCCATGAACTCGGAATAAGGCTGCCCATAGCTCCACCCAATGTTGGGGATCTCGGCCCCGTCGGTGCGGAGCGACCAATAGCTGGCGTCACCCTTCCATTCGCAATGCGAGGCGCCCCTACCCCCGACCAAGAATTCGATGCGCACATCACTTGGTGGAATGTAGAAGGTCGGCGGGCTCGCCGTCTCGAGGACGCGTATGGTGCGTCGCGACTCGGCAATGATTATCGCCCCGTGAATTACGCGTACGAGGCGACGATCCGGATCAAGGCGTGGTGGACGTGGATAGTCCCAAACGGATTCTTCACCTGGTCCGGGGTCGATGGACCAAGGTGGACGGGTCGAACCCCGGTGACTCCATTGAGCTCGCGCGCGCTCGAGGTCATGGGCGTTACCCTTTGTTGAACGCTTCCCATACATGCTAGTCGGGTTCTCGGACGCTCCAGATATTCGCCCACGATGGCGACGCTTCATGTCATCGCTCAACCTTCGCGATAGGTTCGCATGAAGGCGCTGCGGACGTCGAACCGGAGGTCGAGCGACTCGAGCAAATCGTGTAGGGACGCGGCATAGAGCCCAAAGGCGACGAAATTTCCGTGAAGTCCTGGCTCTTCGGCAGAGCGGGTCGCGGAGATCTCTCGGAGCGTCGATCTCAGATCTGCGCTGCGGAAGCGGACGGATCTCTGGTTCCCATCGCCTAAGTGTCGCAAGAGTTGGGCGCCGGAGGTCCCCAATCCCAGATCACTGACACCCCGTCGAAACCGCTGGTCGTTGCCGAGGAAGAAGCCTGCGTAGAGGTCCCGCAGCGCCTGCAAAAACTGCCGGTCCCACTGCAAGTAGAGAGGTCGCGGGCACCAAACGGCATCGCGCTCAGAATCGACACCGAGTCGGGACGGCCGTAGGTCGAGAATGGCTGACTCGCTTCGAAAGAGCTGCACAAAGTACAGCTCGAGGGCAAGTTGTCCGAGCCATCGGCGCTGCGGTCGTGTCAGATTCGAATCCGAAAAGAGGGGCGGTGCGCCTCGGTGCTCTTTCACGATGATCGGCACGCCAGCGGCGCGGAGATCTAGCTGCACGTGGGTCAGGGCCGACGAAAAGCGTCTCGTGTTGGCGGCGTTAGAAATCAGCTCGAGGCCCTGCCGCGCCATACTCTGAGGCGGAATGAGATTGAGAGCCGGCGGAATCAGTTCGAGGATTGAGCTCCAGTCGCTTCGCGAAGAGTCTCGAGCATTCGTCAGCTGATGGGCGTGCATCTCATTGACAGACATCGGAGCTACTTCGTATTGGCGTTGGGCCGCGCGTCGGATACCAATGGGGCCCGAACCTCGGGCGGCTCGTAGGAATCGACCGGTGATTCGTTCGCTCGATGGCGCATTGCGACATATGCGCCCGCCACAGAGAGAAACGTAACCATCGCGCCAGCGACCAGGAGGTCGAGATCATTCATGACGACCCCCGGTCAGAAGCAGCCCCCCGGCAGACAGAATCGAGGGAACCCAGAGACCGACGAAGAGTCCGCGTTCTCGGTCACCGGAGAACCAGAGCCAAATCGAAAGGCAAATGGAGATTCCTGCGGCGGCGAAGAACAGGGCTTTCGAAGCACTGACTCGCTTGTGGGCGCTTTGGGTTCGAACGGTGGGCGCTGAGCTCGTGTACGTTTGGTTCATGTGGTACCTCAGTTCGGTGTTTAGCTCCTGTCTATGTATTGTCAATCATTTTCTAGACAAAGAATCGACAGGAATGCGGCCAGACCCTATAACTCGCCTATGGATAGTTCCCCACGGACGATTGCCATCGCTGGCGCCACTGGTTTCGTGGGCAGGTATGTGGTGCCGCGACTGCTTGATGAACCCGACCTCGTTCTCCGGTGTCTCGTGCGACCTTCGAGCGACACGACCGAGCTCGAGGCGTTCGGTCCCCGGGTGAGCCTGGTCCGAGGTGACGTTTGTGAACCCGGCTCTCTTGCTCCGTTCTTGGAGGGGGCTTGGGGCCTGATCAATCTTGCAGGATATCGGGACTTCTGGAGCCGGAGCCGTGAGCGGTACTACGAGCTCAATACGCGCGGGGCCGAAAACCTTTTCCAAGCCGCGCTCGATGCACAGCTCGCAAAGGTGGTGCAGGTGAGCACGCCACTTGCCTTCGGCGTGCCGGACGAGATCCCGTTCAACGAGGACAGCGAGCCCGGGCCTCATCCGTCCGACTACGCTCGCAGTAAGTTCCTGGCCGACCAATTCGGCTGGCGACTGCACGCTGAGCTTGGATTACCACTTACTGTCGTTCACCTGGCAGCGGTAATCGGAGCGGGGGACCCGCGTCCGACGATGGAGGTACGTCGCGCCGTCGAGCGACGGTTGCCGGTCTTGGTTGGAGCAGACACCACCTACACTTACGTCCACGTACGAGACGCCGCCGAAGCGATTGTGCGTGCCTTGCTCAGCCCGACGAGCATCGGTCGCCGCTACTTGATCGGCACGGAACGGGCCTCGACACGTGACTACTTCACGCTGATCGGTGATTTGGCGGACGTCCCCGTGCCCAAATACAACATCCCGGAGGCGCCGCTCATCTCCATCGCGCGACTGCTGGAGCGTTTGGCTCGTTGGACCGGAAAGCGCCCCGCCATCCCGGTCGACATCCTCAAGACGACCGCCGCCGGATCGCTCGTTTTCGACGGAAGCCGCGCGACACGCGAGCTCGGCATGAAGTACACGCCACTTCGCCAGGCGCTTCGCGAATCGATAGACGAGATTCGATCCGAATCACGCTAATCGTTCGTCGTCCAGCCGTTCATGCGCCAGCGGTCAGCGCGATCTTTGGGCCTGCGGCCCCCTTGACCGTGAGACGAATTCCGTCGGCCTCGGCATGGGTCTTGAAGTCCTCGATGACCTCGCGAACGTCATGATCGAGGATTCGGGTGCCCGTCATGTCGATGGTCAGCGTACAGCCTGGAGGCACCTCCCGGAGAATGCGCTTGAGGGCCGCCTTGTTGAGGAAGGTCATGTGCTCGGTCAGGCGAATCACAAAGCAGCCGGGCTTCGTCTCCTCTCGATAGAAATTGAGCTGGTAGTTGTAGATGAGGATCTCGAAGAAGGCGACGATCATCCCGAGCGTGATCCCCTTCAATAGGTCGGTGAACACGAGGGCAACGATCGTCACAATAAAAGGTACGAACTGCCAAAACCCTTCTCTCCACATCGATTTGAACAGCGAAATTCTCGCCAGCCGGTAACCGATCACCAGAAGGATCGCAGCCAAACACGCGAGCGGGATCTCATTGAGAAGACTCGGAATAGCCGCGACACAAGTCAAGAGCAAAACGCCGTGAACGAAGGAGGCGAACCGCGTCTTGCCGCCGGAATCGACGTTCGCCGAACTTCGGACGATGACCTGGGTGAGCGGGATGCCGCCGCAAAGCCCCGCGACGATGTTGCCTAGTCCCTGTGCCTTGAGCTCCAGATTGGTTGGTGTGACGCGTTTCTCGGGGTCTAGGTTATCCGTGGCCTCGACCGATAGGAGCGTCTCGATGCTCGCGACGAGAGCAAGGGTGAGGCCCGTCGCATACACGGCGGGGTTTGTGATTTGAGAGAAATCTGGCCGGATGAAGTGGGATAGGAAGTCGCCGAACGAGGATGACACCGGAACCGTCACGAGGTGTTCTGGGGAGATGGCGAGGCGAGGCGCAACCATGCCGAAGATTCCATTGAGGACGACGCCGAGCAGTACGACGACGAGCGGTGCTGGCAAAGCTTTGGCGACGCGCGTTCGTTTGAAGCTTTCGCTCTGCCAGACGATGAGAACCGTCAAGGAAACAATGGTGATGATGAACGCGCCCGGGCTCAGCGCCGAGAATGCGTATCGGATCTCACTGAATGTGTTGTGGCCATCGCGCTGGAAGAACTCGAGCTCGCCCTCCCAGGAATGATCGTACCCGAGCGCATGAGGGATCTGCTTGAGGATGAGAATGATCCCAATGCCGGCGAGCATTCCCTTGATGACACTCGACGGGAAGTAGTGGGCAATGACCCCGGCCTTGAGAAAGCCAGCGGCGATTTGCACCACACCGCACACGATGACCGCCAAGAGATACGTTTCTAGCCCCAGGTTCTCGATGCCGGCGGCCACCATCACGGCAAGTCCCGCAGCCGGCCCGCTCACCCCATGCCGAGACCGGCTGAACATGGTGACGACGATGCCACCCGAGATTCCCGAAATTACGCCGCTGAAAAGAGGCGCACCCGAAGCCAACGCGATCCCGAGACAGAGCGGGAGTGCCACGAGAAACACCACCACTCCCGCGCGCAGGTCATCTCCTAAATATCGCCGATCGAACATCTCAGGATGCGCTGAGTCCGAAGAGTTTTGGCGAACCCGATTCCTCCACCGCGCGACTCACCAGCTGAAGGACCCGCGGGTCGAAGCCCAGGGAAAGGTGGCTCGCATCGACCTCGATGTGCTCGCAGTGCGGATTGTAATGGTCGATGCAGGCTTCCCAGTTGACCACGGCGTCGCGGCGACTGTAGATCGCGGTGAGCGGGACCGAGATGGGGATGCGATTTCGTTCCTCGACTGCCTGTTCGATTGCGTCGAGGTCTTCTCCAAGCACGCGTTCGTAGAAGGCCGCAGCCCTCGTGTACTTAGGTCCGCCAATCACGGGCGATCCCAACGTGACCACGTTCTTGACGAGCTCTGGGCGTTCGCGCGCGACCTCTCGGGCAAGCACGCCACCGAGGCTCCAACCGACGAGCGAGACCGATTGCCCGTAGCGCTGTTGAAGCGACTCGGTCCGCGAGACCACTTTCGGGATGAGCATGGGAACACGACCTCCATTGACGCCCAGCCGCCACCGGTGAACCTGGTGACCGGCGTTCTGCAGATAGCGTCGAATGACGAACGTCGAAAGGTCGCCTGCGCTGAAACCTGGAAACACCAGGACGGGAATGGCCATGGGCGATTCCTAGGAGTCTCGGCTATGAATGGCAAGCGGCGGCGGCGAACTCGCCCTTCCCTGCGCAAGCGACGTTCGACAAAGGGCCCTTGCTACTGCTATTCGCTTCGGAATCATGGGACTCCAACGCAGCGCCATTGCATCGGCCGTTATCGCAGGCGCCGTGATCATGGCCGGCGCCGTCGCCTGGGCGGGCAGCCAGGGAGGCGCGGAGCTCGGCGGCATTCCCGTGATGGTCTTGTCCGCGGCGATCGCATTCGTCGTGCAGTGGCTCGCGTTCGTGCCCGCGTATTGGAAACAGACCGAACACTTCTACGACCTCGCGGGGAGCCTAACGTACATGCTGGTCACGGGCTTTGCGCTCGTGGCTTCCCGACCGAACGACGCGCGCTCCGCCATCCTGGGGCTTCTGGTCTTCATCTGGGCGTCCCGGCTGGGTAGCTTTCTATTCCGACGCGTCCGGAGTGCAGGCTCCGATCCACGCTTCGACGAGATCAAGCCCAGCGCCTCACGCTTTCTCGTCGCTTGGACCCTTCAAGGGCTTTGGGTGTTCTTGACGCTCTGCGCGGCGCTGGCTGCGATCACCACGATGAGACCGTCCGCACTCGGGCTGCTCGACGGCCTCGGCGTCGCGATCTGGGTCGTCGGTTTCGCGATCGAGGTCACCGCAGATCGACAGAAGAGCGGTTTCCGCGCCAACAACCCCGGGCATTACGTCCACACGGGCCTTTGGGCATGGTCCAGGCACCCGAACTATTTTGGCGAGATCGTGCTGTGGATCGGGATTGCCATAATCGCTTCGTCGACGCTCCGAGGTTGGCAATGGGTCACGATGATTTCACCGGTGTTCGTGATTTTTCTGCTCACTCGCGTGAGCGGAATCCCGCTCTTGGAAAAGCGAGCCGATGAACGCTGGGGCGACCACGAGAGCTACCAGTGGTACAAAGCCAAGACGCCTGCGTTGGTCCCCCGTCCGCCGCGTCGATGAGCAGTTGCGGCTCGAAAGCTACCCGCCACCATTCCACCGAAAACCGTGTCCTCACTCAACACGGTCTCTCCAAGCACATCATCGCGGAGGGCCTTCCGCTCGAGCCCGATGGCCCTACGTTCTAGTACCAGGTCCGCAAGCGGTAGAGTCATGAGATTCATCAAACAGAGCCTAATCAATGCGAGCGCAGAGAAAGTCTTCGCATTCCACGAGGCGCCCGACGCGTTCGAGCGGCTCCAACCTCCTTGGCAGACGACGGAAGTCGTTGAGCCGCCGACGTCGCTCGACGTCGGGACGCGAGTCGTCCTGAGGGTCAAAGTCGGCCCGTTCTGGCAGACGATCGTTGCTGAGCACGTGGATTACGTACCGGGAGAAATGTTTGCGGACCGAATCGTGAAGGGTCCATTTGCCAACTGGCTTCACAGGCACATCGTCACGCCACGTGGCGACCATCAGTGCCTGCTGACGGATGACATCGAGTACGACCTACCCCTCGGCATCCTCGGCCGCACCTTTGGTGGTGGCTTTGCCCGACGAAATCTTGAACGCATGTTCGAGTTCCGACATCAGGTCACCCGAGAAGCCTGCGAATAGAAGATGGCGACTCTTCCGGCCCGGCTCGTGCAGAAACCTGGCCGACCGGCGCCGCGCGCCCTAGATTGAAGCCGCGACATGCCCAGCGCCACGTTCCCGAGTCGGTACCAGAATCGACGGCAAGCAAGACTGCTCTTCGGCGACGATGCCGATCGCTACGCGGCATTCTATCTCGTCGGTGACCCGCTAGCCGATGACCTCGTTGAATGGATGGAGCGAAGCGGCGAGTCGGCGAAAGCTGAGTTCGAGCAAGCTCTTCGAAGTGGCTCCTCCACGGTACCGGCCGCGGCGCCCGAGCTTGCGCGTTTCTTCGCGCGTGCCGAAGCGACTCCCCCCTGGGTCGACTTGGCTCAGATCCGAAGAGGAGCGCTGGCATATCAACGGTTCGGAGTTCTTGGAATGATCGTCCTCAGCGCCTGGTCCTTGATCAACGGCTACCATTCGAGCGCTGCGGTCAAACCCCTGGCCTTCACCGGTCAACTCCGCCACAACACTCAGCGTCGCCTCGCAGAGACTGCTCGGTTCGTGAGTGAAGCCTCCCAAGTCGACGGCCTTCGCTTGGGACGGCCCGGGCGCGACATATCGTTGCGCGTGAGCGTGATTCACGCGCATGTGCGCCGCGCGTGCTTGAGCTCGGGGCGGTGGCAAACCGAGGTCTGGGGGCTTCCAATCAATCAGGCGGACATGTTCGGAACGCTGTTGGAGTTCTCACTTCTGATGATGGACGGGGCGCAGCGCTTGGGCTTCTTTCTCACCTTGGAGGAGCGGGAGGCAATTCTTGCGATGTGGCAATACTGCGGCCACTTGAGCGGAGTTGACCCGTGGCTGTTGGAGCAACTCGGGAGCGAGGCCAAGACACGTCGATTGGCAGAGCTCCTTCGTCTCGTACAACCAGGCCCAGATCAGGATTCGCTCATGCTGACAGAGCAGCTTCTGAAGGTACCGGGACAGAACGCACGAGGAAAAGGCCCGCCGGTGCTCGCCGTCGCCGTGAGCCGGTTCCACAACGGTCTCGCGCGCGCCTTCAACGGACCAGAGATCGCGGACGATCTCGGCATCCCAGACGACCTGTGGAAATACTCGGTCTATCCCGTTCGCGCAGCGGTGACTCCGTTCGAATGGCTCCGCCGAAAGATCCCGGGGGCAAGTAAGTTGGCAGCGTATGTCGGAAACCGAGCCGTTCGCGGTGACCTCACACGCATTCTGCGCGGTGAAGAGCCCTCCTTCCTGATCTCCTAGCGCCACACTTCGCAGCTGTTCAAGCGACCGGGTACATGACGAAGACCAAGAAATCCCAGACGATATGCGCCGCAACGGGAGCGGCAAGGCCGTCGAAGCGCACACGCAAAGTGCCCCAGAGCAGCCCACACAAGGCAGCAACGATGATCAGCAGCGGTGAGCGGAACGCAATCTGGGGAAGTATGTAGAGCAGCGCGGACAACAGGACCGCCCGCGGCGCGCCGAGCGCCTTGGAAAACAGATCGATCGCGAGACCGCGCCAAATGAGCTCTTCCACTGCGACGACGAGGAGAAGCAGGGGGAAAGCGCGCATCGGGCCCGGAGGTTGACGAAGCAATGCGTAGAGCGTCTCGACCTCCCCTTCGACCGTTGGAAGAACGGCAATGCTCAACGGGTAGAGCCACCATGTCGCCAGCGACATCGCGATCCCGACGGCGATGCCGACCGCTAGGCTAACCGCCGTCGGCCTTTCGAGAATCGACCTGAGGGTCGGGCGGGCTCCCATCCACAGCAGGGTCACGGATGCCACAGCTGCAGCACCGGTGCCAATCCAGATGTTGAGCTCTTCGCGGAGGCCCATCGCGATGCAAAACGCGACGACACAAGCCGTGAGAACGAGCGGCTCCGCTCTCGCGCCCCGGTCCACCTAACCTTGGCCCTCCAGACGACCTCGCATCCGACTCACGAGCTTCGGCGTCGGAACCTCAGTGGCCAGCTCGTCCTCGAGCGCCTGATATACCGCTCTCTGGAACTCGGTTGGCCTCTCGTCTCCAAGCACGTCCCAAAACACCCTGCCGCTCGGATCGAGATCACTCTGCAAACCCTGAACAAGCTCCCGCGCGAGCGCCAAGTCCGCGCGCGTCACCAGGGCAATCCAATAGCTCGAAAGCCTGGGCGTGATGACGGGAACGCCAACGAGCCGCGGGTCCTTACCCATGCTCTTCGCTATGCGTGAAAGAAAGTCGGCGTGCGTCATCCGTTCGGACCCTGGCACGTCGTACCAGGCGCTCCCTTCGACCGGCAGGTCGAGGGCGCGCACGATCGCAACGACGACATCCTCCACCGAGACCGGCCACGACGAGAACTGCAACCAACGCGGTAACAGCATGGCCGGTAGCCGCGCAGCGAGGTCGCGCACCATCATCCACGAGCTACCGCCAGCGCCGATGATCAGCCCGCAACGGAGCTCGATGGTCGACACGGTACCGGACCGGAGAATTTCACCGGTGTGCAAGCGGCTTCGCAGATGTCGCGACGTTTTCCCCGCCGGCGCGACTCCGCCCACATACACGATCCGGCGAATGCCGGCCGCCTCGGCTGCGTCGCGAAACGCCCTGGCTGAACTCGCTTCGCGTTCGGGATAGTCCTTGGAAGCGTCAACCGAGTGGATGAGGTAGACCGCAGCGTAACAGTCTTCAGTCGCGGGGCGGATCGAGCTCACGTCTTCGACATCGAGGTACACCCACCCCGGTTGAGTTGCTTTTTGCCGATTTCTGGTGGCGCGAACGACCTCCCAGTTGGTTTCCGCGAGCGCCGCATCGAGATGACGGCCGACGAAACCGGTTGCACCCGTCAGCAGCAGCTTCTTCGTCGATCGCTGGTCATGATTCATGGCCGGCGAAACCTACCCCGTTGGTCTTCCTAGGTCACGGCTCCCAGCTCTTGACATGGTCTAATTTTAGACCTAGTCTAATTCTATGAAGCCCGACGAGGCAGCACTGCTCGAGGAGCGCGGCATTAAGCCATCGGCACAACGCGTGGCCATCGCCCGCTACGTCCTGCACACGGACGAACATCCTTCGGCGGATGAGGTTTGGGCGCGGGTCAAGCAGGCATTCCCGATGGTTTCTCGCGCCACCATTTACAACACGCTCAATCTCTTCGTGGAAAAGGGCTTATTGGGTCACTTGGTCTTGACGGAGGGTCGTCTCGTATTCGACTCGAATGTCGACAAGCACCACCACTTCATCGACGAAGACACAGGCAAGATCTACGACCTGCCCTGGGACACTCTCAAGGTATCTCGCGTGGAGCAGATCAAGGACTTCGACGTCCGTAGTTACCAGGTGCTTCTTCGTGGCAGCAAGCGCGAAAAGAAGCCCAATACCAAATAGAATTCAATGAGGAGGAAACATGCATACCGTTGGTGACCCATTCCCCGAGTTCAAGCTCCAGGCGTCCGTGAGCACGGAACCTGGCAAAGAGTTCGAGGAGATCACGAATCAATCCTACCCCGGCAAGTGGCAGGTTGTTTTCTTCTGGCCGATGGACTTCACGTTCGTTTGCCCGACGGAGATCGCCGAATTCGGAAGAAAGAACGGTGCGTTCAAAGAACGGAACGCGCAGGTCCTCGGAGCCAGTACGGACACGCAGTACGTGCACTTGGCATGGCGGAATGACCACCCCGGCCTCAGAAATCTTCCCTTCCCCATGCTTGCCGACACGAAGCGCGAGCTCTCGACGACCTTGGGCATACTCCACAAGGATGCAGGCGTCTGCCTGCGCGCGACGTACATCGTCGACCCCGACGGAATCATCCGTTTCGTCAGCGTGAACGACCTGTCGGTCGGACGAAACGTCGATGAGGTGCTTCGTGCGCTCGACGCCTTGCAGACCGGTGAGCTCACCGCCTGCGGCTGGACTCCTGGGGAGCCCACGCTGGACGCTGCCTGACGCTGCTGCTCCAATCCAAGTCGCGACCACCTGGGCGATGGCGGGCATCATCTGGTCCGTGCAGCTGGTGCAGTATCCGTCCTTCGCTCAAGTGGACTCGGCGTCTTTCCCGCGTTTTCACACCCGTCATTCAAACGCGATTTCGATCATCGTCGCCCCCTTGATGATCGCCGAAGCTATCTCGGCCATTGCCTTCATCTGGGCGTCTAGCGCGCTATGGCACGAAACTCGACGCCGAGGCTGACCGTGATGAAGTGGAGCCAGTTCTTGGTGTAACCGTCGCTCGGCGGGCTCGGGTTGCTCTCGGTTCCGACGGCACCCCCTCCCAGATAGCGCAGATTGAAAAAGCCCGCGACTCGGTCGGTGAAGTCGTAGCCAACGCGAAGACTCGCATCAAGCAAGGCGCCCGTGATCTCTTCGTCGCTCCCGTTGATTCCACTGATGGGCGCATAGATTCCGTCGATTTCAGTTCCCCACCAAACGCCACTTTCGAAGCCCCAGCGGCCCCGAAACTTGAGCGCCGGAACCGGCCCAATGTCGCGACGATCAGCGCGCAGGGTGCCGTCTGCCGAGGTGAACGTGATCGTGGCGTTCCGGATCTGAAGCGAAACCCCGATCGACACCTCATCTCCGGGTCGCCGCAAGAAGTCATACAGATAGCTGATGCGCCAAAACGGAAAACCATAGGTCGAGTTCAGGGGCGTCCCAGCGGGAAAGACGATGCCATCGAACGTCGTGTCCTGGCTCAGGACGGTTTCTCCGGTGAGCTTGAGCGGCTGGTAGAGGAACACGATGGTGTGTCGCCCCTTGAACTTCAGGTCTGTACTGAGCCGAAAGAACGGAAAGAGCACGTCTTGGCCGCCCTCGTCGCGATAGTCGAAACGCGTGCCATCGTTACTGAGCTGAACGATGTGGCTGACCACCGCTAGAAACCCAAGCTCGGCTCCGAGGAACCACTCAACGTTCGGCGGCTTTTCGAGAGTTGCCTTGTACTTCAGGGCGATTTGGCTCTCGCCCTCTACAGGCAGCTCGTCAATCATTTCGTTGCTCGCGCTGTCCTGGGCACGAGCCGGCGTCGAGAGGAGTGAGGAAAGGATGATGATGGCAATAAGGTCGCTGCAAGCGCTTCGTTTTCGAGGCATCTGCGGATTAGGCTAGCATGGCTTCGCATGAGGCCTGCCGTTTTGGGCACTCGGCCCTAGAGCACTCCCCATGGGAAATCCTGACGTCGTCGTGATCGGGGCTGGCTTCGGCGGCTTGGCGTGCGCGCTGCGGCTCGCCGAGCTCGGTGCCGATGTCGTTCTTTGCGAGACGCTACGCTACCCGGGAGGTTGCGCGAGCACCTTCACCCGGAGCGGCTACCAATTTGAAGCAGGTGCAACTCTGTTCTCCGGGCTCGGCGACGGGCAGCTGTTCTCGAACTGGAACGACAAGTGGGATCTGGGAGTCCGCTTCGATCCGCTCGACCCGCTCGTCGAGCTCCGAACCGCACAGTGGTCGCTCGCCGTTCCCGCGGATCCGGCATCGTTCGTTCGGCGTTTCAGCGCGCTGCCGGGTGCGGATCCCGAAGCGCTGCGCGGCTTCCTTGGCACCCAGCGCCGAGTGGCGGACGCACTCTGGAAGCTGTTCGAAGACCCAAGCCTGTTGCCGCCGCTGAGCAGCCGCTCGGTACTACGTCATCTCGGGCAGTCGTTGTCCTACCGCCATGTAGTTCGGTGGATGGGCCGCCCTCTCTCGGATGTGGTGTCGCAACACGGCCTTGCGGGCTGGGAACCTCTGCGGGTCTACCTCGATGCCGTTAGTCAGATCACCGTCCAGGCAAGCTCCGCCGAAGCGGAGGCGCCGTTTGCGATGGCGGCTGTCGACTACTTCTTTCGGGGTACCGGCCACGTTCACGGTGGAATCGGAAGCCTGGCCTGGGCTTTGGTAAAGGCCATTGAGAAGGCGGGCGGTAAGGTGATACTTGCAAACCGCGTGCATGGAATTCGACGCGAAGGCCAGCGATGGCGCGTGGACACTCGACACGGCGAGTTTCAAGCGCGGACCGTGGTGGCCAACTTGTTGCCCCAGTCGCTGTCCGCAATGACGAAGCCCCAAATGAACGGCAAGCTTCGTGACGTCGAAGCTTCGGTCGAGTCGGGCTGGGGCGCGGCGATGCGGTATCTCGTCGTCGACTCGCAGGCGGTCCAGGGTGCTGAGGCCTGCCACCTGCAGCTCGTCGATGACGAGACTGCGCCGTTCGTCGAGGGCAATCACGTGTTCTGCTCGATCAGCGCCGCCGATGAGCACGAGCGGGCACCAAACGGACAACGCACGGTGACGGTGTCCACCCACGTTCCTATGCACAAGCTCCGCGAGGTCGCGCAGGAAGATCAAGGAGCCTACGTCACGGCGATTCAGGACCAGATGCGAGAGACTATCGCTCGGCGGGCGCCCGAGCTCCTCGAGCACGCGGTCTTTGAAATGACGGCCAGCCCTAGGACCTTCGCGAGATTCACGGGGCGACATCGGGGCTACGTGGGCGGAGTGCCTAGGCGCGTCGGATTGAACCACTATCGACCGCGCGCGCTTTGGCCGCGCCAGCCTTTACCTGGTCTCTATCTAGTGGGTGATTCGGTGCTGCTCGGGCAAAGTACCCTTGCAGTCGCGCTCGGGGGGGTCCGTACCGCCGAACGAATCGCTTCGCACCAGACCTTTTCCGATTGTGTCGCGGTGTCATGATCGCCGCTCCCTCCGACCGGGTTCGCGCCCTCAACGACCTGCCACTCCGACCGGACGGCACCCATGTCGTCTATTGGATGGTTGGCTTTCGCCGGCCAAGGTGGAATTTCGCACTCCAGCACGCCGCGGCCCATGCAGCCGAGCTCGGCAAGCCACTCGTCATTCTGGAAGCGCTTCGCGTCGGTTACCCCTGGGCAAGCGACCGGCTCCATCGATTCGTGCTCGATGGGATGCGCGCAAATGCGAGGCACTTCGCGCGCAAGAACGTGGTCCACTTCCCCTACGTCGAAGCCGCACACGGAGACGGCCGTGGCCTCCTGGCGTCGATCGCAAAAGACGCCTGCGTCGTGGTGAGCGATGACTATCCGACGTTCTTCATTCCGAAGATGCAAGAGGCGGCCGCATCCCGATTGAACCTCCGCCTCGAGCTCGTGGACAGCAACGGCCTGCTTCCAATGAGATCGACCAGCAAACTCTTCAGTCGAGCGTTCGACTTCCGCCGCCATCTACAACGCGAGCTCCCAAAACACCTCGGCGCCCAGCCACTCGCGGACCCAGTCGATGGTCTTCCACCAGTTTCCGAGAACACGAGTGAGACCCTTCTGGCGGGCGCGAGCGAAAGCTGGGCTGCTGCGCCGGATGACGTGCTAGGCGGGAAGACCATCGAATCGTTACCTCTCGATCACACCGTGCCTGCGGTCGACCTCGAGGGTGGCTTCGAAGCCGGCGAACGTCGCATGGAGGAATTCCTCAGCGGCGCGATCGATCGGTACACCGAAGATCGCAACCACCCCGATAAGGGCGAGACCAGCGGCCTTTCTCCGTGGCTGCATTTCGGCCACCTGTCGTCGCACCAAATCTTCGACGAGCTCACCAAGAACGAAGGTTGGAACAGGGACGCAGATGTGCCGAAGGCGACCGGATCTCGGGAGGGCTGGTGGGGTATGAGCGCCAACGCGGAGGCGTTCATCGACCAGCTCGTGACCTGGAGAGAGCTTGGTTTCAACATGTGCGCCCATCGATCGGACTACGATCGGTACGAATCGCTCCCCGCATGGGCACGTCAAACTCTCGAGGACCACGAAAAAGACCCGCGTCCTCATCTCTATTCGCTCGCGGATCTCGAAGCTTCGAGAACGCACGATCCCATCTGGAACGCTGCCCAAACCGAGCTACGCGAAACCGGAAGGCTACAAAACTATTTGCGCATGCTGTGGGGCAAGAAGATCCTCGAGTGGTCACCCACGCCGCGAGATGCACTCACAGCGATGATCGAGCTCAACAACAAGTATGCCTTGGACGGTCGCGACCCAAACAGTTACTCAGGCATCTTTTGGGTGCTCGGTCGCTACGACCGCGCTTGGGGACCCGAGAGACCCATCTTCGGAAAGATCCGATACATGAGCTCAGAGAATGCGAAGCGAAAGCTCCGAATGGCCGACTATCTCAACCGCTTCGGACCGCCGATCGCGAGACGTGAGTAGAGCGAGGTGCTCGGGCGGGACTTCCTCGACGCGCGAAACGCTCAGTTCGTCGAGCGCGATGGGTATCTGGTGGGCGATGGGTTCACACTGGCCGACTTGACCATGGCCTCGGTGCTCTCGCCCCTGGCACGCCATCGGAGCCCAGGCGGCCGGATGTGAAGGGGTCATGGAGACCGCACCCGCATAGACATAACATAGACGCAAATAGCCGAGGCTCCGTTTTCCGGGTGCATTTCACCCATGCGGGACTTGACGCCATGGACAGAGGTTAAACAGAAGGGTCAGAGGACCCGGAATGACCCGGGGCGAACCATAGGCTCGGACTCATGCAGGTGCTCGAACGCGGGCTAGTCCCCGACCCACTTCTACGATTTGGCATTCGCCGCATCTGCCAGCAGCGGCTTCGGGAACTGCGCCACGCGGGGCACGACGCGCTAGCGCGCCACGTGGAAACACTTCGGCAAAGCCCCGTTGCCGCACAGCCGGAGGCTGCCAACGCACAGCACTACGAGGTGCCCGCCGGCTTCTTCGCGGCAGTCCTCGGACCACGCCTCAAGTACAGCTGTTGCACCTGGAATGAGGACACCCGGTCGCTCGCTGAGGCGGAGAACGCTGCACTCGTGCAAGTGCAGGAAAGAGCGGAACTCGAGGATGGTCAGAGGATCCTCGAACTCGGCTGCGGTTGGGGCTCGCTCACGCTCTGGATGGGGGAGCGCCTCCCGAACTCACAGATCACCGCGATCAGCAATAGCCATGGCCAGCGCGAGTTCATCGAGCATCGGGCGCGCGAACGAGGCCTCGACAATGTGCGTGTGATCACCGCCGACGTGAACACACTCCGTCTCGAGGGTCCGTTCGACCGCGCCGTTTCGATAGAGATGTTCGAGCACATGCGCAACTGGGAGGCGCTCCTGTCGCGCGTGGCCGGCTGGCTTTCAGACGACGGTAAGCTCTTCGTTCATGTCTTCGCCCACGAACGCTACGCCTATCTTTACGAAGACCAAGGACCTTCGGACTGGATGGCTCGCCACTTCTTCACGGGAGGACAGATGCCCTCCGAAGACCTCTTGCTCGAGTTCCAGAAAGACCTCGTCGTCACCGAACAGTGGCGTCTTGGCGGAGAGCACTATGCGAAGACCTCGAACGCTTGGCTTTCGAATTTGGACCTTCATCGAGACGAGGCCCTCGCAGCACTCGTGACGGTGACCGACCGAGACGAGGCTCGCAGGGCTTTGCATCGCTGGCGGATCTTCTTCATGGCCTGCGCTGAGCTCTTTGCATATCGCGATGGACGCGAGTGGGGCGTGAGCCACTACCTCTTGGAGAAGCGCAGGAGCTCATGAGGGTGGCAATCGTCGGCACGGGCATCAGCGGCATGGTTGCAGCCTGGCTGCTGCAACGGGAGCACGAGATCACCGTCTTCGAGGCGCGCGATCGGATCGGCGGGCACACCAACACCGTCGATGTAGAGCTCGAAGGGCGCTCCTTCGCCGTCGACACTGGCTTCATCGTTCACAACCCGCGGACCTACCCAAACCTCATCAGCATCTTCGAGGAGCTCGGCGTCACCACCGCAACGACCGACATGAGCTTCAGCGTCCGAGAGCAAGCTACAGGCCTCGAGTACTCCAGCCAGGCACTCCTCGCTCGCCGACGCAACATCATGAGCCGCCGTATGATCGTCATGGTCCGCGACATCCTCCGCTTCAACCGGGAGGCGCCACACATCCTTGCAACGGCTGACCATGATATCACCCTCGGCGATCTCTTGCGCGACCGAGGGTACTCTCAGCCGTTCGTGGACCTGTACATCGTTCCGATGGGCGCGGCGATCTGGTCGACCGATCCGGAGCGGATGCTCTCGTTCCCCGCTCAGACGTTCGTGCGTTTCCTGATGAACCACGGTCTGACCAGCCTGGTGGACCGACCGGGGTGGCGCGTGGTCCAAGGGGGCTCCCATGAGTACGTGAAGAAGCTGACGCGCTCCTACTCGGGCCGAATCCGCGTCGGATCGCCCGTCGAGCGGATCGCGCGGAACGAGCAAGGCGTGGAGATCGGTGTCCGGGGGCGCGCATCGGAGCAATTCGACCGCGTCGTGATCGCCGCCCACAGCGACCAGGCCCTGCGAATGCTCGAGGACCCGAGTGACGCGGAGCGAGAGGTCCTCGGCGCCATGCGCTATCAAACCAACGATGCGGTGCTTCACACCGACGTGTCGCTCCTTCCGCGACACCGCCGCGCATGGGCCAGCTGGAACTACCAGGTGCCCTCGCAACCCGAGGACCGGGTCGTCGTCACGTACGACATGAACGCCTTGCAGGGGTTCGACGATGCCCCTGCTACTTTCTGCGTTTCGCTGAATGCGGGGGATCGCATCGATCCGTCCAAGATCCTCTACCAGACCTCGTACCAACATCCCCTCTACACGCCTGAGTCGGTGGCGGCGCAGCGCAGGATCGACGAGGTCAGCGGCCCGCGGCATACGTTCTACTGTGGCGCGTATTGGCGCTACGGCTTTCACGAGGACGGGGTCGTCAGCGCGCTTGCCGTGGCCCGCAAGTTCGGGATCGACCGCAACGCTCCGGCGCGCCTCGACGTCAACGCCGGTTCCGGGTTGGCCGCATGAACAGCGCGATCTACGAGGGGACCGTGCGCCACCGACGTTTCGAGCCGGTGGAGCACCTCTTCCAGTATCGCGTCTTCTACGCATACTTCGATCTTGCGGAACTGCCCGAAGCGCTGGACGACGTGCCCGGCTGGTCGGCACGCGGCGTCGCGTTTGCCCGCTTCGCGCGAGAAGACCACCTGGGCGATCCAGCCATTTCGTTGGACGAAGCGGTGCGCGATCTCGTCGAGGCGCGTTGCGGCGTTCGCCCGAACGGCGCGATTCGTCTGCTGACCCTGCCGCGCACGCTAGGGGTCGCGTTCAATCCCGTCAGCATCTACTACTGCCACGACGCCGACGGAGTGCTGGGTCACATCGTGACCGAGGTCGACAACACGCCGTGGGGCGAGCGTCACTGCTACGTCGTCGACGCGAACCGCGACAACCTCGCGAGCGGGCGTGCGCTGCGCTTTCGGGTTCCGAAAGCGTTCCACGTCTCACCATTCCACCCGCTTGGCCAGGAATACGAGTGGCGCTTCACCCGGCCCGGAAACTCGCTAGTCGTTCATATGGAGAATTGGGAAGCCGGCACGATCAAGATGGATGCTACGCTCACTCTCCGACGCCAGCCACTCGATCAGCGCCACGCGGCACTCGCCCTGCTACGCCACCCTGCAATGGCGCTCACCGTCCTCAGCGGCGTCTACGCTCAGGCGGCTCGCCTTTGGCGGAAAGGCGTGCCGTACCATCCGCACCCTAAGAAGCTCGCGGCCAAAGCCAGAGGCGCTACTTCATGACCCAACCGACTTCGCTGCGAGTCACCCTCCCCCCCCGCACCGCCCCCGCGGCCGCGGTAGCCGCGCGGATGGCGCGTAGCGTCGTCATTGGGCGCCTCGAAGGAATTGAAGTGGGCGACCTGACCGTCGTCGACGAATGCGGGACGCGGCGGTTCGGCCGGCCCAATACCGGGCCGTCCGCCAGAGTGAACATCCGCGACCCCGCCGTATGGACCGCCATCGCGCTCGGCGGCAGCCTCGGTGCGGGAGAAAGCTACATGGACGGTCTGTGGTCCACAGATGATCTCGTCGCCACAGTTCGTGTGATGCTCCGCGCCTCGAGTCGACTCAGCAGCGTCGACGGCGCTGGGCTTGGCCTCGTGCGGGGCACGCTCGACAGCCTCTATCACCGCTTCCGCCGCAACACCAAGACCGGCAGCCGACGCAACATCGCCGAACACTACGACCTCGGGAACGAGTTCTACCGACTCTGGCTCGACCCCTCGATGATGTACTCGGCTGCTATCTGGGAGCAGGACAAGATGAGCCTCGAGGAGGCTCAGCGGGCTCGCCTCGAACGAATCGGTCGGAAGTTGCAGCTTTCTCCGAACGACCACCTGCTCGAGATCGGCACTGGCTGGGGTGCGATGGCCCTGCATGCAGCATCTCGATTCGGCTGCCGAGTCACGACCACCACGATATCGCGAGAACAATACGAGCTCGCCCGCGAGCGAGTGAGGGAGGCTGGCCTCACCGATCGGATTACCGTCCTTCTCGAGGACTATCGGGATCTAAACGGTACGTACGACAAGCTGGTGTCGATCGAGATGATCGAGGCGGTCGGTGCGGAGTACCTCGAAACCTTCTTCACAAAGGTCGGCAGTTTGCTCGACTCCGACGGCCTCGCTGTGATTCAAGCGATCACCATCCCAGACGACCGTTTCGCCGAGAGCATCGGTCGCGTCGATTTCATCAAGCGCCACATCTTTCCGGGCGGCCAATTGCCGAGCCTCGACGCAATGAGCACGGCGTGGCGGAAGCAGACCGACCTTCGCCTCTTACACTTCGAGGATTTTGGCGACCACTATGCCCGCACCCTGAACGAATGGCGTCGCCGTTTTCACGCACATATTCCGGACGTCGAGACACTCGGCTACCCTGAGCGCTTCCAACGCATGTGGGATTTCTACCTCGCTTCCTGCGAGGGGGCGTTTCTCGAGCGCCACTGCGGCGTTGCCCAGCTGCTCCTTGCGCGCCCCGATGCGCGCCGCGCCCCGCTGGTCCCATCGCTCATTTGAGTCAAATGGGGTCGGCGCGATTACGCTTCAGCTGCCCGCGTAGGGCAGGCCGTCGAGGTACTCGCGAAGTTGTTTTCGATGGCCTGCTCTCGGTGGCCGGACGGTCAGCCTGAGCCACATCCCGGTTGCACCGACTACGAGGGCCAGCTTCTTGGACCAGGGAACCACAACTCGCCCCAACATCGGATTGCTCTGATAACGGCGGAGAAGCCGTCGGCCGATGCCTTGATACAAGCGGCTTGCGACGAGGATGGCCCACCGGGCGCGAGCAGGCAAAAAGCGCATTCCCTCGTCCGCGCTCTGATAGTAGCCGTCCGCCATCAAGAGCACTTCCTCCACTACCAAGCTCACTGCCCGTGGGTCAGCTGCTCCTTGGATGAGATCATTCGAGTCAACACCGTACGCGCTAAGGCGCGCGGCCGGCAGGTATACTCTCGACGCTTGCGCGTCTTCGAGCACGTCGCGTGAGATGTTGGTCAGCTGCATCGCAATCCCGAGGTCGATCGCATGACGCCATGCGCGCGGATCGCGGACCCCGAGCACGGAGCACATCATCAAACCGACGGTGCCCGCTACACGGTAGCAGTACCGCACTAGCTCCCGGTCGGACTGAAGTCGCACGACGCCAAGATCCGACGTCATTCCGTTGAGCAGCTCGCGGACGACATTGAAATCGATGCCGCACTGGAGACAAAGCTCCCGAAACCAGAGGTAGCTCTCTGGCCAGAGCGACTCGCCGTCTGGCTCCGCTGCGAGCGCCGCGCGCATTTTATCGAGGTCTTGCCGTGCCTCAGGCGTGACCCACTCGGCGTCGGCCAGATCATCCACCGCTCGGCAGAACGCGTAAAGGGCCACGACCCTTTGGCGCTGCGCGCGGCTAAGGAAGGCAGCCGCCCACCGGAAGGACCGCGCGCGGACTGCCAAGACCTGCCAGTGTGCGATCTCGCGCGCCTGCTCTTCGTTCGTGCTCATGCCGTCACCGCCTCTGCTACGGGGACCAATCGGCTCCGGCCCTCGGGCCGAGGCACGACCCTCTCGAGCACTTTGGCCGAAGACAAGACGCCGGGAAGGCCAGCCCCAGGGTGGACCCCGGCACCGACGAAGTAGAGGCCCGCAACGTCTTCGGATGCATTGTGGAAACGGAAGTAAGCCGATTGGCGCAAGGTGGGTTCGAGACCGAACGCCGCACCTTGGTATGAACGAAGCTCATCCTCGAAGTAGGTCGGATCGACGTGGAACTGCGTGACGAGATTGTCGCGAAGCCCGGGAAGGTGATGCGCATCGAGGGCGTCCAGGATCCGGTCCATATAGCGAGGGCCCTCGATTGCCCAATCGAGACCGCTCTCTTGATTGGGAACGGGAGACAGAACGTAGAAGCTCTCTCCACCCGGAGGCGCCAAGCTCGGATCGGTGCGCGTCGGGGCGTGAAGGTAGAGAGAGAAGTCCTCGGCAAGCGTCTTGCGGTCGAAGACGTCGGTCAAGAGCTCGCGGTACCTTGGGCCAAGGAGGATCGAGTGGTGTGCGAGGTCGGGGTACGTTGTTTTCGTCCCGAAGTAACCGACGAAGAGGCTCATTGAATAGCGCTTGCGAGCAACTGAAGCGTCGGAATGCTTTCGTCGCGCCGAGGCGTCGATCAGCTTCGTGTAGACCATGGCCGGATCTGCATTCGAAACGACGATATCGGACTCGAGGAAGGTTCCGTCTCCGAGTAGCACGCCTTTCGCCCGACCGTTCGCGACCTCGATGCGCTCCACGGGTGCGTTGAGTCGAACGTCCACGCCAACTTCGCCCAGCAGGCGAGTCAGCCCGCGAACGATGGCCGTGGTTCCGCCCATGGCGAAGTGGATTCCCCACTTCCGTTCGAGCCAGTGGATCAACAGGTAGATCGCGGGCGCTCGAAAGGGATTACCGCCGATGAGCAATGGCTGGAACGTGAACACCTGCCGTAGAGCGTCGTCTTTGATGTAGTGGGACACGAGGCCGTAGAGGCTCTTGTAGGCGCGCAGCCGTACCAGTTCCGGGACGATTCGCATCATATCCCCGAAGCGGGAGAAGTCCGCGTCGACGAGCTGGGTGTATCCGACGTCGAAGATTCGCTTCGAGTGCTCGACGAGCTGTTTGTAGCCCTCGACGTCGTTCGGGTTGAACTCGGCGATCTGCGCGAAGAGGCGCTCGTCGTCAGCCACGTAATCGAACGCCCGGCCATCCGGGAACACGACACGGTAGAAGGGGTCGACAGGGACGAGGTCGAAGTAGTCTCGTCTGTCTTTGCCGAGAATCTCGAACAGCTCGTCGAAGAGGTGGGGAGCGGTGATGACCGTCGGGCCGGCGTCGAAGTGAAAGCCCTCGCTTGCGAACGCTCGAGCTCGCCCGCCAGGCTGATTGCCCGCCTCGACGACGGTGACGCGATGGCCCATGGCGTGCAGACGAGCCGCGGCAGCAAGGCCTCCAAAGCCTGCTCCAATCACGATGGCTTGCTTAGCCATGATGGCCCCCTTTAACCTCGTCCAGCGGGGCGAGCACGCGCTCAATGAGCTCGCGCGCGACCGCTTCGAGATCGGTCGAGGCGCTGAGTGGGCCCGAGGCCAACAGCTCGGAAGCCAGTGCCTGAATCCGCTCGAGCAACTGCTGTGCGGCGCCACCTGCAATGAACCGAGCGATCAATCGGTCGACCTCCTCCTGAGCCGTTCCCTCGCGTGGCTTGGCGAGGACCTCGAAGACCTCTTCGGCGTCTTGTGGATGGAGATCGAGATGGGTCAAGACCACCGCACTCAGCCGCCCCTGGTAGATGTCGCTGCCGCGCCCACGGCGACCCTTGGCGTCGAAGAGGTCGAGCAGGTCGTCCTGGAGCTGATAGAGGACGCCGATCGAGTTGAAGGTCTGCGCCAAACGGTTTGCTTGCTCGATCTCGAGCCCGGCAATCTGCGCAGCGCCGCGGACCGGAAGCGCGAATAGGGTGCCCGTCTTGCCAGACACCGCGCCGAAATACTCGCTCCACCCTTTGTCGGGCGAAGCAGTTAACGCAAGCTCGCGAATCTGCCCGCGCGCTGTACTCTCCGCGTACTCCGCCAGAATCTGCACCAATGCGGCCTGTACCTCGGCGGGATAGGTGCGAAGCGCGCGGAACGGAAGCATCAGCAGTAGATCACCGGTATTGATCGCCTGGGCCGGGCCGTAACGAGCCCATAGTGCAGGCTTGCCGCGCCGCGTGCGGTCGCCATCCTGAATGTCGTCGTGAACGAGCGACGCATTGTGGAGAAGCTCGACAGCGGCGGCCCAATCGACGGCATCCTCGGCGCGGCCGCCCAGAGCTTGACAGGCCGCGATTGCAAGCCGGGCTCGCAGTCGTTTGCCGCCGGAATCGAGATGCTCGTGGACCATCCGTGCCCCGGGGTCTCGAGCGCGGTCTCCAGCAAGTTCCGTCATGCGGGACTCGACCATCGCGAGTAGATCGCCCTGGTCCAGGAGGGCGGAGACCAAAGCTCGGGCGTGTTTGAGTGCAGTCGTAGAAGTGGCTGTGGCTGCTTTCATGGCGTACCTGGTTGAAGAACGGATCTCGCGAGTGGGGCTGCGCCGGCCAACAGTCCCGTTCGGAGGAGGTGCCACCGGACAGACGCAGGCAAGCTGCGAAATACCTGCGTCATGACGAAGCCGACCGCCGAGGGGGACAGGTTGCCGGACAGAAAGCCCGACCACGCGTCCCTTGGGAGTTGGAAGAACGAATCGAAGAACCGCGCGATCTCCGTCGCGCTCATACCGACGAGAGTTTCGAGACCGAAGCCGTAGAGCTCCCAGACGATTCGCTGCGGGCGCGGCCAGAGCGTGGCGTTCCCCGAGGCGATCGCGAAGGCGGCGTCGTCCGATGCGAGCCCGTCGAGAATCGACTCGGCGACGGGATCTGCCTGACGCAGAACCCGCGAAATCAAGTAGCCCGACGAGGGATGCACCATGGCTCCAGCCGCGCCGAAGGGGACCAAAGGCTGTCCAGGCGCCGGAAGGCCGAGGCCCATCGGGATGAAACAGTGCTCTTCGCTCAGGCGCTCACACTGTTCTAAGCCGAGCCGTACCAAGCGCGCCTCGAGGCGCGTACGGAGCAAATCGAGACGCATGGCGGGGCGACGCGCAAGCGAGGTCTCCTCGACGAAGAGACGATCCTCGCCAAGTGGCAGCACGTAAAGAAAGGAAGGAGGACCGGACGCGTGGCTGGACGGCTCGCCAAAATCCATCAAGACCATTCGGTTTCGATCAAACCCGTGATCCGGTGCGCGCAGCAGCAGTCCGAACGCCGTTTGAAAGGCGGGGGCTCGGCGATGCATGCGTTGGATGAATGGGCTGCCCGCGCCGGACGCGTCGATGACGACTCGGACACGCTTTACTGAGCCGTCCTCGGTATGAACTCGAGTCTCCCCCTCACGGTGATCCAAGCCCGTCGCCCGATCAGAGGTGACACGCACGGACCCCGAACGCAGCGTGTTCCAGAGGAAGCCTTGAAGTTCGCGCGTGTCGAGCTTGATGTACGGCCGCTCGAGAACCTGGCTCCGCCATGGCGTCACGACGCACGCCGCGGCCCAGACGTGCTCGACCAGGTCCTCCATCCCCTCGGGTAGCTCGTCAGCCCATAGGCAGTAGTTCGGCTTCCATGGTGATTCGGGCTCCGGGGAGATCAGCGCAACCGACGCCCCCCGCCGGGCACAGGCAGCCGCGATGGACAGGGCAGCAGGACCGCTTCCGAGAATTCCGATGTCGTTTAGGTTGTCCATGACGAGTTGACGAATCGAGCATATGCGACCAAAACACCACCTTGACAAGAACTGGACAACATTCAGACCGACAGTAGACACATGGGATTAGGAATTCTGGTTATATCGAATATCGACAGGACCTTCACCAGGTGAATGGCTGGTGGTTGATTCTCGCCGCCATCTTGGTGGCGGCCTGGCTATTTGTGCGGCGAGTCAACTGGGCCCCGGCCCTCGGGGGTCTCATCGAGCGAAAGCTCGGAGGCTACCGGCAAGCGGCGAACGCGGTCGATCACGGCTTGCCGCGCGTGCTCACCGGTAATGCCCCTCGCGTGGCCGTGCTCGGAGGTGGCCTGGCGGGAATCGGCGTCGCGGCGGCACTGGGCGAACGGGGCATCGCTGTCACGCTCTTCGAACGGAACGCATACCTCGGCGGGAAGATCGGCGCGTGGAAAGTCCCTGTGGGTGAGGGGGAGCAGACCATCGAGCATGGGTTTCATGCCTTCTTCCGGCAGTACTACAACCTCAACCGCTTTCTCGATCGTCTGGGCGTTCGCGACGGCTTCCGGGAGATCGAAGACTACCTGATCCTCGATAGCGACCGGCGTCCGCTGAGCTTTGGAGATGTCGAGACAACTCCTGCACTCAACATCGTCGACCTTGGGCGGCGCGGATTTTTCCGTTGGCGCGATGTCATCCCCAAGCGGACGCGAGACCGGCTCGATGCGTTCGTTCGGTTCGACATGAGGCATGCCTACGAGGCATTCGATGAAACGACATTTGAACGCTTCTGCGACGAAGCTGCGCTGCCCGCTGAGCTCCGTGTTTCGTTTCGAACGTTTGCACGCGCGTTCTTTTCAGACGAAGCGGATCTGTCTACCGCTGACGTGCTCCGTGCGTTTCACTTCTACTACCTCAGCCATGACCTCGGCTTGATGTACGACTATCCGCTAGGTGACTACGAAACGACGCTTCTGACCCCGATCCGCGCCGACTTGGAGGCAAACGGCGTCGACCTGCGCCTGGGCACGCCCGTTGATGGCGTCGAGCGCGGTGAACGCAAGCGCTTTCGGGTCGCAGGGGAGGAGTACGACTGGGTCGTGATCGCGGCGGACATCCCCGGCATGCAACAGATCGTCAACGGCTCGGATTGGCTGCGCGAGGCGCACCCTGATTTCGTGGCGAACATGCAGGCGCTGCGCACCTCACATGGATATGCGGTCTGGCGCATTTGGGTGGATCGGGACGTCCGGCCAGGCTTACCTACTTTCGTCAATGTGGATCGCCAACGGGTGCTCGACTCAGTCACCCTCTATCACCGCATCACCGACGAGGCGCGCGCTTGGGTCGAGGCTCACGGCGGCGCGGTCCTCGAGCTCCACAGCTACGCACTGCCGCGCGACGTGGTTCGTGATTCGGAGGTGCGACGCCTCTTTCTCGAGGAGCTCGAGTATTACTTCCCAGAGCTCGCGGGACTGTCGATCACTGCGGACGTCTTGCAGGTCCGTCATGACTTCCCAGCGTTTGCGCCGGGGCAGCGCGCCTTCCGACCCGAGCCCAACGTGCCCATCGAGGGCTTGCTGATGGCAGGCGATTGGGTCCGCCTGCCCTACCCGATGACGCACATGGAGGCCGCGTTTACTTCGGGACTGCTGTGCGCCAACACGATCTTCGACGCCATGGGCCTCCAACAGGAACCGATCTTCACGGTTGCGCCGAAGGGACTGCTGCGGTCGAAACGAGCCGAGAGCGCTAGCGACTGAGCTCTGCTTCCACCAGCGCGAGGTCCTGTTGTATCTGCGCCCTACTCTCGGTGGGCACATTGGCGGCTCGCCCGCCGACGAGGATCCTCACCCGTTTCGGGATCTGCTCCTCGATCGCGGCAACCTCTCGTTGGGAGGCCTTGGGCGATAGATTGGTTACGGAGAGCATGAGAAGCTCCGCTTTGGTGTCCGTGACCGCATAGGCGATTTCCTCAGCAGGGAGGTCCGGGCCTAGGTAGAGGACACTCCAGCCGTGCATGGCTGCCAGCATCGCAACCATGAGCGCGCCGAGCTCGTGGTCCTCCTTGGCTGGTGTTCCGACTACGACCCGGCGCACCGCATCGTTTGCCGGGTAGAGGCGCATGAGTGAAAACAGTAGGCCACGCATGACGGTCGAGCAGGCGTGCTCGTGCACGATGCGAAGATCGCCCCGTTTCCAACGGTCGCCGATCTCGGTCATGATCGGACCGACGACCACTTGCAAGAACTCATATGGCTCGGTGCTCAGCGCGGCGCGTGACAGCAACTGCTCGGCCTCTTCAGTACGAAGGCGCTCGACCGCCGCCATGACGCGCTCGCGCAGTTCGGGGAGGTGTCGCGACGCCGGTTGGAGCGACCGATCAGAGGAGCCAGCGGCCATGTGTCGAAGGTCGGTGTCGGGCAGCTTGGCGATGCCGCCGATCGAGTGGCCGCTCTGCACGAGCTTGTGTAGGAGCCGGAGCCGCTCGATGTCGGCGTCGGTGTAGAGGCGCCCGCCCGCCTCGGTGCGTTTGGGCAGTACCGTGGCGTAGCGCTTCTCCCACATGCGGAGTGTGTGAGTCGACAGCCCCGTCATCTTGGAGACCATGCCTACCCGGTATTTCGCCTCGTCCGCCATGTTAATCCTTTTGGGTCACACGCGGCGCTGGGCCCGTGCAGAAGTTGTCTAAGGGTTGTCTATACCCAGTGATTTTTGCGATCAAGCTTGAAGCAAGAAAAAAAGAAGCGCCGGGAGCTTGACGCCTGATTCCGCGATGCTAGAAACCTCGACAAGACCTAGACATAACTTAGACAGGTCTGAGGAGAATATAAGAAATGAACAAGACAACTTTTGCATTTTCGATCGTCGCGGCTCTCGCGCTGGGCGTAGTGGGCTGTGGTGATTCCAGCAGCAACGGCGGCACCGGGGGCACCGGCGGTGGGACCGAAGGCGAAGCGACCGTGATGGCGGCACACTTTGCGCCTGAGGTTCCTGCACCAGGGGACACCGCGGTGGCCATTTACGTCAATGGCGAGGAAGTGACGGCGCTCGGTACTCTGTCCTAC
>Ga0209165_10000135_pt1 | contig 33240 bp, 33 predicted proteins | sample tdAd001_FD_187122 | JGI IMG/M metagenome (GOLD analysis project Ga0209165, IMG submission 187122) | Marine sediment microbial communities from the Atlantic coast under amendment with organic carbon and nitrate - tdAd00.1 (SPAdes)... | ecosystem: Environmental > Aquatic > Marine > Coastal >... | reverse complement strand
CCGGCGCTTCACTAATGACCTTAAAAGACAATAAGGATTTTGATTCTTCCGGTCTTGATGGAAAGAAAATTGGCGTCGTGAAAGCCACAACGACCGCCGGCGAGTTGAAAAAACTAATTCGAGAAACATCAACGGATGCGGAAGTTGTCTTGTTCAATTCAGCAAATGAAAGCATCGATGCGTTACGAAAGAAGAAAATCGATGCCTTTTCTTCTGACCAGATCGTACTTATTGGTATAGCTTTAAAAGCGGATGATCCAATGAGCCTTGAAATTTCTGACAGCGTGTTTTCCTTTGAGCCTTTTGCACTTGCCGTAAGGCGAAATGATGCAGACTTTCGCCTTGTTGCAGATCGCGTGATATCTGATCTTTACCGATCAAAAAAGATACTTGAAATTTACGACAAATGGATTGGCAAGTTTACCCGACAAAGGCTGCCCATATTCGATGCAATGATCAAACTTAATGCAACACCAGAGTGAGAATAGAAAGATCATAGACCATTGGATTGGCATATTAGGTATAAATAACTTTCTGAACCCTCTTTAACAGGGTGCCTGGGGATGCTCTTGACGAACTTGCCTTGCCTGTGAGAACCAAGGGGGGACGGTCTTCAATTTAGGTTTACATATCAAATTAGGAAAAAGGAGCGCTTAATGGAGCGGATACCCAATAAAATAAAACAATGGATCGAAGAAAAAAAAGACCCCAGAAGTGCCCACTGGCAAGGAGGGCTTGAGGAAATACTGAATGTTTTTTCCCCGCATATGGAACCCGGCAAATTGATTCCTGTTCAACCTCTGGAAGAAGACGACTTTCCTGTTTTTACGGCCGCCCTGGAGGCGGTTGATCTGAGTCCCAACCTTCATGCCGCTTTTTTACCGCCATCTATTGCCGGATCGGTTACTCCGCCTGAATCCGCGGACGAACTTCAGCGAATCGACAAGGGAAAGCCATCCTATAAAATTCTGATAGCCAGACCCGGCAAAGAACTAAGAATTTTATGCGCTGAAATATCAGAGCACGCCAAAAACACCGGGGTAGACATTTTCCAGTCCGGAGCTTTATTGGGAACCTATAATTATGATACCCACCAGGCGTGCATTGCCGATCTGACTAAAGTCATAAGGATGCATATTTGGGAAAAGGGACCATGGCGCCGGGATGATTATAAGAGATACACCATTAACTGGTTTGAAAAAATAATGGATCTTGGCAAAGACACCGTTTCCGTCCGGGAAGATTTCTCTTTTCTACACAGCCCTACACTGATAAAAAGTAACAGAGTCGATGCTGTTTTTACGCTAATCTTTGAAATTTTGATTAAACGCTTCAGCGATCCCGACGATCAATTTAAAGATGATGTTTCGTCGATCCAAAATATCAAAAACAAGGACGACAGGGTTGCTCAATCCAACAAACTTGCCGAAAGAGGAATTCTTGAACTTCTGAGTCTGATGAGGGAATTGGAAATTGTAAATTTCGGTGAGTTTTCAAACACGGAGAACGAACGGTTTAAAAAAGAATTCTCCAGAACCATTCATAAAATTATCGACAGGGAACTTCAGGGACACGAAAGAAGGTGAAGAAATGCAGAACGTGGAATGGGAAATTAAAGGCGATAAACTAATTATTGAGATAGATTTGGCAAAGGACTTCGGACCCTCTAAATCTGGTAAAACAATCACAATCGCCAGTACAAGAGGTAATCAGAAGATTGATGGTACTAATGCTGTAATCGGTTTAAACGTTTATAAATATCCAGCATAAGGTTTTCTATGGAGTTTACATAAGAGTCTATCTTGAACCATTCTTTGACCAACCTGCATCTGATTCTCCGGTCAAAACTCATCTCAAGCCAGATCACGCTTTGTGCTTCCATGGTCATATCCCCCATCCACCTATAAAGTTTCCAGTGTTATTATCCCAGATCCATGCCAGAAGGTTTAATGGGTGGGTCAGGATTGTTGTGAAGTGTCATTATCATTGAGTTAGAGGTTGATGCCTTGTGTTCAGTGAAGCGTTAGATCAGATCTGATGTGCACATTAAACAATGCACCTCTGCACATGAGACCATTATTGAATCCCATTTCTTGGCATTTTGGTTGCGATGAAGCGATTTGTGTGCATTGACATTCATCCTTTAATCTTATATGCTTTTGATATGCTTGATATTTCAACAAGGCATTCGGGGAACCTACTTTAAATGGTAAAAGAACGGCACGAGATAAGGATTCTATCCATGTCAAACAACGAAGATGAACTTAATATATACGAAGTGAACTCTCTTTTGTTCCAAATAATTTCCTTCATGTCCGAAGCCGAGCGGGGAAACCTTAAGGCCACATTAAGTTCTAAACTATCCCAAACCGGTCATGGAAAAGACCTGTCATCGTTAATTACCAGTATATCTGAAGCAAAAAGACGAGAACTTCTGAAAAAGCTGACCAATTGGTATCACTCCAAACACCTAGAGTTAAGAAAGTTTCCTCGGAGACCTTTCTCGCCCCCCGTCGAACTCTCAACCAACGGTTTAACATATATGTGTTTTATTCAAAATATAAGTAATGGCGGTGTTTTTATTCATACCGATTTCAGCATTAATATTGACCAGCAAATTACCATGACTTTCTCGCTCTCCAGAGCTGAAAAAGACATAAAAGTTAGTGGTAAGGTTGTTCGGGTCGATTCTCAAGGAATCGGTGTGAAATTCGATAAGCTTCTACCTGATATCTAAAACATCCTTTTGAAGTATAACCGTTAGAATCTTACCCTAAAAAAGTACGAAAAGAACGACAAGAAATATCGATGTCAAAACAACATCCAGAATGCCCACTGTATAATCACGATAATTGCAGAGAGTTTCATAACCCAAAGCTCTGTGCTGTTGTTCGGGAAGATAAAGCCTGTCTTAAGAAGTTACATGGCCCGGCAAAGAAGCCCAAGGAAGAAGGGTTCCTTCCCTAAATGATTGGAGAGGGTCATATGCATAAGATAAAACCAATTCTCATTATGCTGGCAATTATGTTGATAGCTTTAACATCTCTTCAAGGCATTGTTACAGCAGCACAGGTTAAGGGAATTCATAAAAATGGAAGGTTCGTTTTCATTGATGGTGGAACGAAAGACGGATTTGTAATGGGTGCTACAGTGTGTATTTACATGTCTCCAGGTAAAAAATTTACTTGTGGCCAAGTTCATAAAACTTCTGATTCCAAAGCCATGATAAGAATAAACAGAGAAAAGGCAATGCATATTAAGGATGGAATGGAAGCAAGACTAATAAATGAGGAAAGAAGGTAAAACGAATTTCAAAAACATAAAAAAGAGAGGAGAAAACTATAATGAAGAAGCTGAAAACAGATCTGAAAGCCATATTGAAAGCTCTCAATGGATTAGTTCAGAAGCTTGAAAAGTGGCAGAACAACTTGATCCTAAAGGCTTGGGGCCAAACTCTGATTCTTGATTAAAAGTGGCTGTTATGGGCAAACGTAGCATTTACCTGGGCAGGCTCAGCAATGGCCCTGCCTTATTTTTAGCCCAAAAAAAAATTGGCGGAAGATTCACTTTATATGAACGCAATCATTGTCAGCGATTTGCATATAGGATCTCACCATTTTTTGCATGAGGACTTCGAGTGTTTTCTCAATAATGTTTCTGAAGATAACGAACTCATCTTAAATGGGGATATTATAGACAACCCTTATGAAAATTTAAAGCCACCGCATCAGCGGATCCTTGACCTTATTGAGCATAAATCTTACCGTCAAAAGGTCGTTTGGATACGAGGTAACCATGATAATGGATATGTGCCAAAAGGGTTTGAGAAAGTCCACTTTACGCGTTTTTACAACTTAGGGCATCGACTATTAATTGCCCACGGAGACGATTTTGACGAGATCATGCCTAGAAACCAACCGTTCATCCAGGCTTTTAAACTGATGCATGATTTGAGGGTCAAATTGGGAGCAAGACCGGTGCATGTGGCCCAATATGCCAAGAAATGGGAGCTTTTTTACAAGTTTCTCCGTAAAAATATAATGATAAATGCGGTGAATTGTGCCATGGAAAATAGATATGAAGCAGTCACCTGTGGCCATACTCACTACCCGGAGGATATAATTTTCAATGGTATCAGGTACATTAACACAGGTGCTTGGACCGAATTTCCAGTATTTTACCTTCAGGTAACCGGTGATGAATTTTATCTAAGGAACATAGACGAATCCTCTTGAAAATATACCTTTCAAAGTCCCTCAATCTTAAACCTGGAATGCGAGACTTTGCCTTTCACTTTGAAAAATTTAAACCAAAAAATTATTACGATTTTGCTCGAAATCTTCATCCCTACACCTTGTATATCTGCTATTTATGGCAGTAATTTTTAGCCTCAAATCGTTACAGATGTCACTTTTTCTTGGCCCATGAGGATCACGAGGCAATGAGTATGGTGGAGAAACTGGCTGAGGAATACAACATGCCGGTGGAAATTATGCTTTGCCGTGGGTGCCGCTTCAGGAAACCGTGGTCCTTAGCGTAATCACCTGATGTAGCAATCTGGAAGGCGTAAATTGACGGTAGGTCGGCGAAACTCTTTTTCTATAGGATTCAATCTGCAATCCCTCCGGACTGCCTCCAGTGGCCGATGATCCGTCGAAAGCAACGGGAAGGGTTTATCCTTTGTACTGAAATCCCGGCAATATGGATCAGCTATACCAGTCCATCCTCACTCAGCGGTTTTCCCTCGAATATCCGCTCCGGGCGGAAGTTCGAAAGATCGAGTGTTGGAACAACTTTCAAGATCCGTTCGGACACATAACGTCCTGCGGCCGGGGCTTGCTGAAGCCCATGACCGGAGAAGCCGTTGACCAGAAAGAAGCCTTTGAGCTCCGGCCATTCACCGAGAATCGCGTTACCGTCGAGGGTGTTGACGGCATACAGCCCGGCCCATCCCCGAAGCAGTTTGAGCGTATCAAAGGCGGGGACGAACTCGGCCAGCTCCGGCCAGAGAATCTCCATAAACCGCTTGTCGTCCCATGAAAAATCGAAACCGACAGGATCTTCGTGCATGGATTTTCCCAGCAAAATAAGACCACCGGTCTCGGTCCGAAAGTAGAGCCCTGACGGTAGAATTGTCAGCGGCAGCGGTTCTTTCGGTTTGACCGTGGTATCGAGCACAAAAACCTGTCGTTTGACCGGATCCACAGGAAGATTTATGCCCGCAGTTCGGGCAACCTTGGCGGCCCATGCACCGGCACAATTCACCACAAAACCGGCAGTCAGTGACGCGCCCGAAGCCAGTCTCACGCCGGCAACCCCGGCGCCGGCGGTGAGGATCCCGGTCACTTCGTCTTTGATAAATGTCGTCCCCAGAGATCGGGCCTTGGCTCTATATCCCATGAGGAATGCATATGCGTCGAAATGGCCGTCCAGAGCGCCAAACGTTCCTCCCGCCAGACCGGCCTGCGAATAAAGGGGGTATTGTTTTTTGATTTTTTCAGGCGTCCACCATTCCACCTTGCAGCCCATTCTTCTCTGCAACGCCAGTGACGTTTCCGCCAAATCTTTACCCGCATCATCTACTATAAAAAGGTTGCCTTCACGGCGAAAGGCGATGTTCGGCCGGTGATCCTCGACGGCCATCTCTTCTTCGAATCGTTCCAGAACTTCAAAGGTAAACTGGGAAATCCGAATGTTTTCCTCAAGGCTGAACTGGATGCGTGCATTTGCCATGGACAAGGTGGTGGAGGCCCTGGAGTAGGTCGGATCCATCTCCACGACAGCCACCTTGATTTGGTCATCCGCCTTCTTTAAAAAATACGCGGTGGCGCAGCCCATGATGCCGCCACCGATGATAATCACGTCGTAAATTTTGTTGTTCATCGTTCAAACCCATTGGTATTTTGAATAAAAATCAATTTTTTCATTCTCCGATTCGATTTAAAAACATGGATGTGTTTCAATGTCAATCTTCATTTGCCGGCCGCGATGGGATGCCATGTCGGCGCTGGGAGAGACGCCTATTGACATTTTTCCGTTTTAGTGAATAAATTTAATCAGATCGCTTCATAAAGCTTTACGAATATTTCCATATCTAATAACTTGAATTCGGCACCCCCTGGGTTTGAGCGCGTTTTATTTATCGGGAAGCGGATCTGGAAATAAAATGAGAAATTTTTTCTGTATCCTAGGATTGATAGGTGTTGTCCTTTTTGTTGCCGGGTATTATTTTGTTGATAATGCAAAGTTCGCATACATTTTGGGCATCGCCTTGATGACCGCAGGGTTTATTGGAATAAAAAAAACATAGGAAACATCTCGATAATCCAGACGATTCCAAAGACAGCTTGCTGTGCAAAAATGATTTGACCATCGAATATTTTTTCAAGGTTATCCGGAAAGAATCAGAAAAAAAGAAGCGGATTTCAAGCACCCTCAATTTTGAAACATGAGGCCCTATTTTGTGAAAAAGGATGTTCATGCATTCACGTTCCGGCCATGCTGGTTTTTAAAAGTGATATTAACTTCATCGTGTATTATGGATAATGAAAGGAGCTGAAAATGAACAATACGGTCAAAAAAGTAAAGCAGACATGTACGTGTAAAGATTGCGGAAACGAATCTGAAATGGTCATTACCTGCACCCTGGAAGATATTCACGAACATACGGGAAAAACCCCGTCAGATGAGCCGGAAAAGCCCAAGGCTCCCAAACAGCGGGTCAAAGGTTCGGGGACTTGCACCCATTGCGGCAGTGAAGCCGATATGTGGATTGATATTTGATTTTTTTTAATACCACGTCGGCTTGTGGAGTAAGGGCGACATTCCGTTTCTTGGGGGCTGCGGAGTCAAAGTCGTATTTTAACCTTTTTTCGCGGCTTGGCCCGCTCAAAGCGCTAAGCTTGTGCAGTTTTTTCTTGCTACCGACGGAGAGCTTTATTTGGCTCGACTTGATAGAGGTAAAATGACCGGAAAAAAATTAACACGCCGCAGATTCATAAGAAATATTACCGCTGCATGTACCTGCAGCAGCCTGTATGTCAATGCGCTCACCCCCCGTCATGCGCTGGGGAAACCCCGCAAGAAGTATGCTTCCAAAGATAGGATGGAGATGGAGTACCGGACGATGGGCAGAACCGGGCTGAAGGTGTCAGCCCTCAGTTTTGGCGTCATGCGGCTTGCTGAGCCCGCTGTTTTGTTCGAAGCTCTGGACATGGGAATAAACTATTTTGATACGGCCCATAGTTATCAGAGAGGCAACAATGAAAAGATGCTCGGGGACGTGCTCAAACAGTATGGCAGAAAAAAGGTCTTTATCGCCACTAAAATCCCGCCGTACCATAAGCGCCTGGGGATGAACCGTTTAAACGATCAAAAATCCCTGGAAGCCAAAATGGAAAAAAGCCTAAGAAGACTTCAGACCGACTACGTTGATGTCCTTTTTCTCCACAACATTAAAGACCCGGACTGGCCGGCGCATGATGAAATGCTGAGCTTTTGTCAAAAAATGAAAAAAACCGGAAAGGCGCGCTTTGTGGGGATTTCTTTCCATTCGGGAGGCCAGACATATGTGGACACTGTGGATCAGGCCTTAAAAACCGACGTCTATGATGTGTTTCTGGCAACCCTTAATTATAAGAGTCCAAAGGCACACATCGATGCTTTGAAGCGTGCACGCAAAAAAAACGTGGGTATTGTTGGCATGAAGACCCAGGCCGGTGGATACGAACAGGGGGCCCGTGAATCCCTCAGTCCCCATCAGGCAGCCCTGAGATGGGTTCTGGACCGCGAATTTGTGGACTGTGCTATCCCCGGTATGGTGAACAGGCATCAGCTTGCAGAAAACTCCGGGGTTATCGGAATGAAAATGGGGTGGAGTCATCGGAAGACGCTTGCCGTTTATTATGATGGGATCAAAGACCGCTATTGCTTAAGGTGCGGCGCCTGTTCTTCGTCATGTAAAAATGCCGTCGACATTCACACGATTCACCGTTCTCTCATGTACTGGGAGGGCTACCGTGACTTTGAACTGGGACGGAAGACTTACCGTGGGCTCTCCAACGCAGAGAATGCTCTGGCGTGTATGAGGTGTTCCACCCCTGTCTGCAGATGCATTAACGGGATAAAAATTTGGAAACGAATGCGCTATGCACATACGACTTTTATTTAAACACCGGCCGATGCGTCCTGATGTCGGCTTGGGCCACTGCATAAAACTTCTCGTTATTCTGTGGATTTTGGCCGGAACCTGTGTGGTCAGTGGGGCTGAATCCAGCCTCGAGGCCATTTTTACCGGCAGGCTGCCGTTACCGGGATGGAAGCCGGAAGGAGAGCCATACCGCTATGTTTCCGAAAATCTTTATGAATATATTAACGGCGGGGCAGACTATTTTATTGCCTACGGGTTTGTCGCGCTGACAGGGATAAACTATGCGCCTGTTTCTGGCGGCATGGACTCGGTGACTGTCGATATCTACGACATGGGAGACAAGTTGAATGCCTTTGGCGTATTCCAGCCCAGAAGAGACAGCCAGGCGTCTTCTTTGAACATCGGCACCGGGTCGTTTGGTTCCGACGAATACGTCGCTTTCCATAAAGATAGATATTATGTTGAAATCCAAGGATATATCACCGGCAGAAAAGAAAAGCGCGTGGTTAAAGATATGGCCTCGATGGTTGCAGCCCATTTACCGGGTGATGATTCCTTGCCCCGGGAGCTTTCCTATTTCCCTGAGAAATCAAGAATTGCCGGTTCGGAGCGCTATATACGGGGCGGGATACTCGGCCATGCATTTCTGGACAGGGGAATGGCATGCGATTATCGAATTGATGGTAAAAAAGTCACGGCATTCGTTGCCTTTTTGCCGTCATTCAGGGAGGCTGTCATGGCCGTTGACCACCACCGGTCTTTTCTAGAAAAGTCAGAGAAAAAATGTCTGCCCCTTGAAGGATTCGGGACGCACAGTTTTGCTTCAGAGGAACCCTTTCACAAAACCATAATCGTGAAACAGGCGGGGGCATTTGTGGCAGGAGTCTATGATTTAACTTCGGTGGAAGCCGGAAAAACATTGTTGACGGGTATACTCAGGAACATAACACTCTAATTGATCGCAAACAAACTGGGAGAGAAAACAGGATGAACACGAACCAAAGACATCTGGTCCGATGCTCAAAATGCGGTGCAAAGAACAGAATATCCCGTGAAAAGATGAAAGGCACCCCAAAGTGCGGCAAGTGCGGGACATCGCTGGAGATGGATCCGACCGGTGTCGGCGAACCGTTTCTCTTTCGATGTATGGCGTGCGGGACCCGAAACAGAATCCCTGTGGGGAAGATCGATGACGATGCCAAATGCGGAAAATGCGGGGCGATGCTCGAAACCCAAGAACTGTTCGTGCCTCAGCCGTTGATGCTTTCGGAGAGCGATTTTGACCCTCGTGTGCTCAAATCTCCTCTGCCGGCCCTCGTCTTTGCCTGGGCTCCCTGGTGTCCCTCGTGCCGGGGCGCCATGCCGGTTATCGATGATTTTGCAAAAGATGCAATGGGGAAAATCAGGGTGGGTAAATTAAACGTGGATTCCAGCCCGACGCTCTCTTCAAAATACAATATTCTCAGTGTCCCGCAGCTCCTTGTTTTTGACAACGGCCGGTTAACGGAAACCATGTCCGGGACCCTTCAGAAACATGAGATCATGATGAAAATGGCGCGTTATCTCTGATTGTCGGGCCCAATGCAGAAGGGTTCAAACAGGCGAAAAGAATGTACCTTGCACACTACAGTTTAAAAGAGCTGCCTTTTCAGATGAATATGGATCCAAAATTTATCTGGTTTGGCGAGCGTCACAAGGACATCCTTACGGTTTTGAAATATGCCGCCGTAGTCAACGAGGGCTTCCTTCTTGTTGCCGGCGACGTCGGAACGGGAAAAACTACCCTCGTCAACGCATTGCTGAAGTGCTTGGATAAAAACACCATTACGGCCAACATCACCAACCCGAGGATGGAACCCCGAGACTTTCTCGACTTTGTTGCCCATGAATTCAATATCCAATTACAGTCCGGGGACAAAGGGGGTTCATTGGCACCGTTCCGTCGTTTTTTGAACGATTGCCACTCGGAAAATAAAAAGGTTCTTTTGATCATCGACGAAGCGCACCGGCTCGATCAAACACTTCTCAACCAGATACGACGCCTGTCGAATATAGAACGGCGGAATAAAAAACTTCTCAATATGGTCTTTGTGGGTCAGGATGCATTTATCGATCTTATATCCAAGAAAAAGAATCGGGATTTAAAACAGAGAATTACTTTCAGCCACCACCTTAATCCGTTGAAGGGCGCAGAAATATGTGAATATATTTTTCATCGTCTCCATGTCGCAGGCAGTGTAAAAAGTATTTTCACCGCAAGTGCAATCGGTGAAATTTACGCTGTTTCCAAAGGGTGTCCGCGGGTGGTCAACATGGTTTGTGATCATGCATTATGGACCGGATACCATAAAGGCGTAAAAAAAATTGATGCAAAAATTATAAAAAAATGCGTCGATAAACTCCCTTTGTGGAATGAAAAAATCGATGACAGAAAAGCGGAGGAAAATTTAGAGACCCTAAACCAAGGTGCCGCAAAGGAACCCTCAATAAATTTTTCACGGAGAAGGTTTCAATATATCGCCTTTGCCATGGTGTCGTTGATGATTCTCGGCCTTCTGTATTATCCGCTAAAATCCGGGAGACGCAACCGGTATACGGAGAAATACGGCCATTCCCAATCCACATCGACGGACATGCCAACGATTGTCGACTCGAATAAAAAGATTGGCCGGGTGGTCCGGGCCACGGAAAAAGTCCGTAAAACGGTATCTGAATTGAAACAAAAAGAGCCGGCGGCTACCCGATTCGTTTCGGCGGGGTACCTGTTGAATGAAGAAAAGCAAACCGATGACATGACGACTGTACGGACGTATGAAAAAAAAGCCGGATTAAACGGACCCGAAAATGGGACGCAACGGGAAAAGTACACCATATATCTGCATTATTCCAGTGAAGATAAAAAAGAACTTATGGAAGCGTTGGCGGATTCACTTAAAAACAGCGGCTTCGGGGTGCTTGGGGTTGAAAAGGTCGATTATCAAAATAGTGATGTTCGCTATTTTCACAAAGAAGACAAGGCAGGGGCACTCCTTTTAAAAAATCATTTGACGCAGTTCATGTCCCCTTTGATCAACTTCAAAAATACAAATGTTAAAATCAAAAATTTGAGTCGACAGTATCCCAACGCACGAAAAGGGGCCATCGAACTCTGGTTAAATTTTTAACCCGAGTTTCGCCCCTACCCGGTGTTTCTAAAAATAATCTGGAGAAATTGTTTCATGCCCATACAAGGGAAAGACCGCCGAGACCTTAGACGAGCAGTGGAACTCCTTGAAAACCCGAGTTTCATTTCCAGAATTATCGACGTTATCGGACAACCCCTTGAAAAAATCATGGATTCGCTGCCCGCCTCAGCATCCGGAAAAGTTCAGGGTGCCGTACAAGCCACGCTGAACAAACTGCTGGTTCTCACCGTCAGAACCATGGGCGAGGGCTTCCAAGGCCGGGCATCCACCCTGACCCACAAGATCGCAAGTGGTTTAAGCGGTGCCATCGGCGGCGCCTTTGGATTGCCGGCTCTCGCGGTTGAACTTCCCGTGTCGACGTCCATAATTCTTCGGTCGATTGCCGACATCGCGAGGAGTGAAGGGGAGGATATCGCAACCCTCCAAGCAAGATTGGCCTGCCTTGAAGTCTTTGCTTTGGGCGGGAGGTCGGATGCCGACGATATGGCAGAGACCGGATACTTTGCGGTGCGTGCCGCCTTGGCAAAGGCGGTGAGCGATGCTGCAAAACATATCGCCACCAAAGGTTTAACGGAAAAAAGTGCACCGCCCATCGCACGGTTCGTCACACAGATTTCATCTCGCTTTGGCGCAGTGGTCTCAGAAAAGATGGCCGCCCAAGCGGTTCCGGTTATCGGTGCGCTCGGCGGTGCCACCATCAATCTCCTTTTCGTAGACCACTTCCAGGACGCAGCACGCGGGCATTTTATCGTTCGGCGTCTGGAGAGAGAATTTGGAGAAGAGACGGTGCAAAGGGAATATATGAAAATTTTATCTCAATCGCGCACCTGACCCAGCCCCAAACTGTGCGCATTCAAAATATTAACTCAACTTTCGCACCCTCACTGCGTATAGAATCGCAAAACAATGGCACCAGGAGACCGACCAATTGAAACACGAAAAACAGATGTTAGACTTCACCGCGATGGGGATCCTGCTTGTACTGTGTGCGAGCTGGGGGCTGCAACAGGTGGCTATCAAGGTTGCCATCCACGGCGTTTCGCCGCTTTTGCAATCCAGTATCCGTTCCATGGGCGGCACGATCCTGATTTGGATCTGGATGAAGGTGCGCCGGGAGCCGATGTTAGAGAGAGACGGCACTTTGTGGTGGGGAATCGCTGCGGGCCTTCTCTTTACCGGAGAGTTCGTACTGATCTACTGGGGCCTCGAATATACCAACGCATCCCGTGCCGTCATCTTCCTTTATATGTCGCCGTTCGTTGTGGCGCTGGGGGCACAGCTCTTTATTCCGGGGGAACGCCTGCGGATGATTCAAGTGGTCGGTCTGTGCTGTGCCTTCGTTGGCATCGTCGTCGCGTTCAGCGAGTCGTTGACGTATCACACCCACCGAATGCTGATCGGCGACAGCATGCTGGCGGTGGCGGCCATCTTGTGGGGAGCTACGACGGTTCTGATCAAGGCCAGCCCCCTGGGCAAAATCAAGCCGAGCAAGACCTTGATTTACCAACTTTCCGTCTCTGCAGTGGTCCTGCCCCTGGGGTCTCTGGCAAAAGGTGAAGCCGGCATTGTCCAGTTAACACCCTTGATCGTCGGGAGTCTCGTGTACCAAACGGTTTGGGTTGCGTTCATCACGTATCTCGCTTGGTTTTGGCTTATCCGGAACTATCCTCCTTCGCGTCTTGCATCGTTTACCTTTCTCACGCCACTTTTCGGCGTGGTCGCAGGCGGTCTGCTGCTCAACGAGCCGATTACCCGTGCGCTGCTGCTGGCACTTGTTTTGGTGGGTACGGGTATTTACCTGGTGAACCGCCCTGTGGCCGACCGGGAGGTTTTGAAACAGCTTCCAGCACATCAATCATCCACAGACAAGAGGGACCTTTCTAACCATGACAACCCGATATCCGAATAAAGAAAAATGGGGCGCGCCGCGGACCTTCCGCGAAACCCTCCAGTTCTATTTGATCGACTGCAAGACACCCCTGGGCAAATTCATCGATATTTTCATCATATTCCTCAATCTGGTAATCTGCGCCATTTTTGTGATGGAAACCTACCCCGTGTCCGAAGCCACCCGGCGTCTGCTTTGGAATACAGAGGTCATCATCGTCCTGTTTTTCATCGTCGAGTATGTTGCAAGACTTTACGCAGCCAAAGACAGATTCAGACAGTTGGTTGATATTTACAGCATCGTCGATTTCATTGCCATTGTGCCGACGATCTCTCTGCTTGTGCTTCCGCTGTTCGGCGTGACCCCCAACCTCGGATTTATAAAGGTGATCCGGGTGATCCGGGTGTTCAGGATATTCCGGTTCCTCAGATTCACCGCAGATCCTCAGTTCTTCTTCGGGAGTATCACCAGCCGGCTGCTGAATCTAATCCGGCTTTTTTTAACCATACTCATGATATTTTTCATATCTTCCGGGCTGTTCTTTTATGTTGAAAATCCGTTGAACCCCAATGTCCAGACTTTCGGCGATGCATTCTATTTCACTGTGGTGACGCTGACAACCGTGGGCTTCGGCGACATCACGCCCTTGTCCGAAGCTGGGAAGTGGATTACCGTGTTTATGATACTTTCAGGTATCATCCTCATACCCTGGCAGATCAGCCGAATCGTCAAGGAATGGATTTATATCTCCACAAAAAAAGAGGTGCTTTGTCCGGGATGTGGTCTTCGCTACCACGATGAGAATGCCTCGCACTGCAAATCCTGCGGGCATATTATCTTCCAGGAATACGATGGGGATTAGGCCGGTTTTACCGCTGGAAGAACTATTGTATTTTCACCATAACGGTCCGCGTTATCAAACACCTTGGGCTTTGCGAATTTCAAGCCTGCCATACGAATTTTATATGCCGTAGAGGACCTTGATGACGCTGATGAGACTCTCTTTGTTGCTTTTCCAATTTTTACAGGTATTGTCTGGTGTTACTGCTAAGAAATTGTCATGAAGTTCGCAACAGGGGGAACCTTCAGATGATCCGGAATCATCGTAAGGTTTATGGGTGATGGGTGCAGGAGTGAAATGCCAACAGTTGTTGCATACCTTTTTTTCCACAATAGTTTTTCCTGCTGTCCCGACCGTCAGCGCAAATGGTTAATGAACGTATTATTTATAGAAATTTAAGGGAAGGGGGATGGCCAATGCACCCCCCTTGAAAAAAGAAAATCAGGAAATTAAAAAGCCAGTTGAGGAAACGGGCTTTCCTGTAAAACCAGAGATTAGATGAGATTTTAAAAAAAAGCAAGACTGATTTTTAAAGTATAAAATACGTAAAAAAAATACCCAACCAATAGCGATGCCAGCGGTGGGCCTCAAAATTTACGCTTCACTTTGCCAGGTGATTTTAGCCCAAAAGGTCAAAATTGCTCGCCGGGAGGTTTAAAAACAGGTTCTATTCAATATTGATCCCCCGTCCGCTTGTTTTAACAAAGGGATGATTTCGTATGGGAGGCGGCAGAGCCCTTCATTTTCAAACCCAAAAGAATCGTCAAAGAGAACGGAATAGTATTGGCAGAGAAATCATCAAATTCAGAAGGTAAGATTTTAAAATCGGTGTATTTGGATCGTTTATATGGCGTATTTCTCATCGCCGTATCTGCCATATCCTTCGGCACAATGGCCATTTTTGCACGCATTGCCTATGATGCGGGATCAGATCCTATTACGGTTCTTTTTCTACGGTTTACCATTGCCGGCATTTTAATGTTAGCGATTATGGTCGCAAAAGGTATGGCGTGTCCCCGCGGACGCACACTGATTACACTGGCATTTATGGGGGCATTCGGTTATGTGGGACTCTCTTTTGCCTTTTTCACTGCCCTGACAATGGCCCCTGCGGGATTGGTGGCAATCCTTCTTTATCTTTACCCTGCTTTTGTTACACTTCTGGCAACGATTTTTCTCAAAAAACCGGTCACATTACTTAAATTCGTGGCGCTTTCCCTGACCTTTGGGGGAACCATACTCATTATTGGACTGGACAGTGGAAGCGGGCAGAAGCTCGGTATTGTTCTGGCGATTACGGCCGCAGTTCTTTATTCCGTCTACATCATCGTGGGAAGCAAGGTCATCTCCAAGGCCGGTGCCTTTCCTGCCTCGACCATCGTAATCATTTCAGCAGGTGTGGCTTTTAGCGGGATCGTCGCTGTAAAGGGCGTAAAATTTCCAGGAACGGCTTTTGGCTGGGTTTCGGTGCTTGCCATTGCGCTGGTGTCAACAGCCCTTGCCATTGTAGCATTTTTTGCCGGACTCAAAAGAATCGATCCCGCAAACGCTTCCATGATTTCCACCTTGGAACCTGTGGTCACCGTTGCTTTGGCGGCAGTGGTTCTTGGCGAAACTATGACGTTGCACAAAATCCTGGGCGGCGTGATGATTCTTGCTGCAGTGTTGCTTTTGGCAAGACGTGAAGCCAACCGGAAAATTTCATGAACCCATGGATGTTTTTTCAGGGCTTCGCCGTGCTATGATTCAAATTCAAGTCGGGTCACCGATATGATCAGCGGGAGATCGAGGAGCTGTTCAACAAGGTTGTCGGAAATGCGGACACTGGTTTTGAGAAAGATAATATTCATTTTTCCGGTTTCTTCCTGCCCCACATGCATCTGGTCGATGTTAATTTTTTTATTGCCCAGAAGTGACGAGAAACTTCCGATGGCCCCCGGCTTGTCAAGGGTATATATCAGCGCCAGATGCCCTTGGGGTATGAGCTCGAGTCGGAAATTGTTAATTTTGACGATCCGCATTTTATTTTTTCCGAATATGGTTCCGGAGACCGTGTTGGTAACCTTAGGCGTCGTGACACGGACGGTAATCAGATTGATATACTCTTCGGATGCATCGCTGGTTATCTCTTTGATCTTTATGCCTCTTTCCTTTGCAAGGACCTGGGCATTGACAAAATTGACATCATCTTTGACCACTGGCGCCAGCAAACCCCTTAGAACCGCTATTGTCACCGGCGACAGGTCGAGTCCCTTGAAATCTCCGGCATATTCTATGGAAACTTCTTCGATGGGCCCCCGAATAAGTTGGGTCTGGAGACTGCCCATGTGATCGGCAAGGGTTAATATCGGCTTCAGGTTTTTGAGAAGATCACCGGTTACCGATGGGACGTTAACGGCGTTCAGAATTGTGTCGTGCTTGAGATACTCAATAATCTGACCGGCCACATCGATGGCCACTTTGGTCTGGGCTTCTTGGGTGGAAGCTCCGAGATGGGGTGTGCAAATCAAACGTTCGTGCTCGATCAACGGACATATGCCCGGCGGTTCGTTCTCAAAAACATCCAAGGCAGCGCCGGCCACTTTCCCTGATTGCAAGGCGGCATAAAGGTCATCCTCGTCAACAATTCCGCCCCTGGCGCAGTTTACGATCATAACGCCGTCTTTCATCTGCTCAAAGGCGTCCTTGTTCAGCAGACCGGTGGTTTCATTGAACTTGGGTACGTGCACCGTAATGTAATCGGATCCGCGGAATAATTCTTCGAGGGAAACATTTTTAAAGCCGGCTTTTTCAATCTGCTCGGGTGTTACAAAGGGATCGTAGACAATCACCTTCATTTTCAGCCCCCGGGCACGATCAGCGACAATAGAGCCGATTTTTCCATATCCGATAACGCCGAGGACTTTATTGAATATTTCTCTTCCCTGAAGTTTTTTCTTGTCCCAGCGTCCGGCCTTCAATGATGCCGTACCTTCGGGTACATTGCGTGAAAGCGCCAATAACATGCCGATGGCATGCTCGGCGGTTGTAATCACATTTCCTCCGGGCGTATTCATAACGATGATCCCGCGCTTGGTAGCCGCCGGAATGTCCACATTGTCGAGACCGATTCCCGCACGGCCCACAACCTTAAGGCGGGTTGCGGCGATTAAAAGATCTTCGGTCACCTTTGTTGCACTCCGGATAATAAGGCCATCGTATGCTCCGATAATGTTTTTTAGCGCCTCGTGATCCAGTCCGGTATTTACATCGACTTCAATCCCGTCCTCTTCCTGCAACATTCGGATACCGGCTTCTCCCAGGTTGTCGCTGACCAACACTTTCATGTTATTTCTCCTCATTCAGACACCACGGCAAGTTGCCAATCCGAGTAAAGTTGATCCCATTCCTCATAAATCCGCCCAGGATCGCGGCGAAGATCGAGGCGATTCGTTTTCTCAAAAGCGGCTTCCGCTTTCTTAAATTCTACTTCGGTGATATTGCCTTGCCCAAACAGTATCTCCGCGGCCTCAAAAGTTTCCTCCGCTTCACGGGGAACCACCCTGACAAGACCATGATCGAATGCCTGAAAGAGTGCGGCCCTGAGTGTTTTAGCCACTTGACCCCTTCTCTGTTCGGGTTTGACCGTAGCATTTTTGCTCAGATAACAGACCCGGGACCCGTCAGATATCAGCCGTTGGTTTTTTTCATCCCAGCTAATATTCGATGGGACAATGAGGATGCCCCGTTTAGAAAGGCTCTTGAAATTTATGACAACCGGTTCATACTTGGTATACGAATCAGGGTACCCCCTCTGCCCCCGAGGTCCGCCAGGGCCGGTAACCAAGGCCAGACAGATGGAAATTTGATCGTTGCGAACATCCGGCTCCACCACATCGAGCCGACCGTGGAGTGCGGCAACAATCAGTTCCCCCAGATTCTTGAGTCGCCGTGCAACCACCTGCATCTCCGGCTCACCGGCTCGAATATTCATTTCATAGACGAGAATATCCACCGGTTTTCCGGTAACGGGATCGATGGATACCCGACAGCCCGGATAAAGGATACACGGTCGGAGAATACCTTTCTTTTTCATTTCTTCGACAAAAGGTTGGATGACTCTATGGCCGACCATTTTTATAAGTTCAGGCGTTTCAGCAGGGTGCATGCCGATTGCAGCCATACCCCCTGTGACAGGATTCGTCTGGCTGGGAGGCCCTTCAAAACGGAGCGGGTAATCCATGGCGGTGGGGAGAATTTGGAAGTTGCCTTTTCCGTCGATTAAGGCGGTAAAGCTGACTTCAATTTCGGATTTCCAGGCTTCGATCAAAAGCGGCCACTTATTGTCGCCGTGCAGTGTCTGGTAATTTTCGCTGTAGTCTTTCAGCAGTATATTCCAAACGTCGAGAATATCTTCAACCCGAAAAACAGGTCGGGAACCTTTGCCGCCTGCACTGTAAGGATACTTGAAAACAGCACCGCCGTGGTGGCGCATGAATTTCGTAACAATGCGCTTAATTTGCTGCAGGTTTTTCGCATCTGCCACCTTGAAAGGTGCAACAGGCACACCGGCCCTCCGCATCCAGATCTTTGCCTTGACCTTATCACCTTCGATGAACGCCGCTTCTTTTGTCAGACCGATGACCCGGTCACCATAACCTGCCTCGATGAGTTCATCTACAATCCCTTCATAAATCAGATCTTCAGGCATGATGACGATATAGTCGATTTCTCCGTTTTCGAACGCCTCTATGATTACAGTTTTGTAATCTTCAACCGCCTTTCCTTCAATGGGGAAGATTTTCACGGTCCAGTTCTTCTTTCCCCTGATAGCGTCCATCACAGGGCCCATACCCGTCATACCTTTGATTATGGCGCCGATATACTTCTCACTTTCAACTGTTGATACAGTATAGGCACACATACAGGTCCTGCCATCCGGTCCAACAAAGCCGATCGTCTTCTTTCCCATAAGATCCTTCCTTCATTTTTCTAAATGTATGAGTGTGTTACATATTCACAAGACCAATACATTTTGTCAATACCTGAAATGAGACTGTGTGTCGTTTTTTGAGGATTTGTAAAATTTGGTTTGCCGAATTTCTCATGAAGACAAACCAAAAAAAACGGGTTTTCGGTAAAGGAAAAGGAAAAAGAAAAAGATATGGAAAGATCTGGAAGCCATTAACTGGGGGGTGGGAAATGAAAATTAATAAATGTCTCTGCCTTCTTCTGCAGCTCTGTCGTAAGATAAAAGCGTTTGAAGGGCATTGATCCTTTTAGGGCATGATCAAGCCACCTCTTTTAGGGGGGGTATTTGAATAATTTCAATAGAGCCACGGACGCAAGCCCGTGGGAATCTACTTGATGCCCGCTGCAGCCTGGGCGATATTAAAACAGTAGTCTCCTATTTTTTCGAAATTCATCAACAGATCAATGAACACCAAGCCCGGATCGATACCGCATTCACCGGAGCGCAGCCTTGAAATGTGACCGTGGCGCATCTCCTCCCGCATCCGGTCGATGCTGTTTTCCATTTCATCGGCTTTCACCATTAAATTCTCAGTGGGATGCTGAATTCCATCGGTTACAAGATCGAGGAAGGCGACGGTCTGCTCCGAGATGGTTTTTAGATCCGCTTGGGCATAACTTGTAAATGGTAAATTTTTTTCAATTATAATTTCAGCAAGCTGGGCGATATTCTCCACGGAATCACCGATTCTTTCGATATTATCGGTCATCCGCATCAAACTCGAGATTTCTTTGGCCTCTGACCGGCTCAAATCGCTCTGATATAGACTGGATAAATACGCGGTGATTTCCAACTTCATGTCATCCAGGTAGTCTTCGATACGTTTCCACTTGCTTAATTTTTTATAATCTCTGTCTTCGATCCGCAGAATCGTATCTTCGAGCGTAGTTGCAGCAGCATCGGACATCCTGATGATTTCACTTCGTGCCTTGGCCAGAGCGGCGATGGGCGTATCATCGAACTTGGTGCTGAAATTGGGCAGTCGGAAAATATCTTCCGAAGGGTCTTCTTTGGGAGATAACAAAACCGCCACCTTTATCAGCAGCGGAAGAAAGATGAGAAAAATCGTTCCGTTGATGACGTTGAAGAGGGTGTGTCCATTGGCGATATAGCGGGCGATATTAACCACATCCCCTCCAACAACTTGATCCACAGACCCAGTACCCATAACCATGGTGACATACTTTATGAAATCGATGAAATAGGGGAAAATGATCAACATCATGGTGACCCCGATGACATTGAACATGGTGTGGGCCCTGGCGGCTCTGTGGGCGTTGACATTGGTAGATCCAATGGTTGCCAGTTCGGCGGTGATGGTGGTTCCGATATTTTCACCCAGAACCAGGGCCATGGCCCCGGGAAACGTCAACAATCCCTGCATGGCCAGGGTCATTGTCAAACCGATGGTGGCGGATGAGGATTGAACCAGAATCGTAAGAACGGCGCCGATAAATACACACAGCAGCAAGCCGCCGGTGGTTCCAGGATCGAATTTGGTAAAAAATTGGATAAAGGTGGGATCATTTTTAATCGGAGCCAGCCCGTGTTTCATGACCGTCATTCCAAAAAAAAGGAGGCCGAAACCCAAAACGACTTCTCCGATATAGCGATATTTTTTTTTTCTGGTGAAGAATTTCATGCAGACGCCGACGGCAATGGCCGGCAAGGCCGCTTCGGTCAGTTTAAAGGCGATTAATTGGGCGGTTACCGTGGTACCGATATTTGCTCCCAAAATAACCCCAACCGCCTGTTGCAAGGTCATCAATCCGGCACTTACGAATCCGATGAGCATGACCGTGGTGGCCGAGGACGATTGAACCATGGCGGTAATGCCCGCCCCGGTGATGCAGCCGATTACCCGGTTGGATGACACTGCCTCCAGAATTTTTTTAATTCGTTTTCCAGCGGACAGCTGGAGACCCTCGGTCATCATTTTCATCCCGAGTATAAACAAACCCAGGCCGCCGATGGTTTGGATCAATACATTTACAATACCCATTATGTCCCCTGACACTATTCAATATTTATAAAATAAAACGGTGCGCTGTCTTCAATAAAGGGATGTCTCGGATTGAATTTCCCTGCGGCAGTGTTGCAGGTATAATCGCGCTATAACATAATGGCGAAATTACCCAAGTCAATACCAACTTTCCGGAAATTTAGCCGACAGTGTGCCCACTATGCTTTTCATGTTTGCAGTCAGACCGCATAACCCTTATTGAATGAAGGCTTTTGCCTGGATACCCAAGCCATCCCCAAGAGATTTTTTGCCTGTAAGGGGGTTCAAGCTGTCACCATCGGCTCGGGGGGCTTTTAACTGATGGAAGAAATGTTTCTCTGACTATGGACCATGAAAAATAGTGGCGGAAACCAATAATAAATCAATTAGATATAATGATTAAACTGAAAAAACGGTTTAAGGAAATAAACCCGTCGATAAAACTTTTTTGTATTAAACAAACTCGCCGGTCAATCCGCCATTTTTAATTGCTTTGCCTGGGCGTAAAGCTGGCTTGCCAGGCGAACGGTGGCCCGATCCACCATGCGCCCCTCAACGGCCACAGCCCCCAGTCCCTTCTCTTCGGCGTCCTTATGGGCTGCCAGCACTTTCTGGGCCCGGGCGATATCTTCCCTGGAAGGAGAAAAGACCTGGTTGATGATGTCGATCTGATCCGGATGAATCGCCCACTTTCCATCATATCCAAGGGCGCAGGCCAGAGCGGCGCTCCGCCGGAGGCCTTCCGGATCTTTAAAGTTCCCGTAGGGTGCATCGATGGCGAGTAAACCATAGGACTTTGCCGCCATAACGATGCGGCTCATTTCAAAATTCCAGCGGTGACCGGGGTACACCTCGTCTTCGTTTTCGCCGTGTCCGGAAATGGATACCAGCCGTGCATTGATCGATGCCGAATAATCCACGATACCGAACACCAGGGTTTTAAGCCGGTCGCTGGCCCGGGCGATTTCCGAAACTTTTTCCAGGCCTTCGGCACTTTCGATGATCGCCTCGATGCCGATGCGTTTTGAAGAACCTTTTTCCATTTCAATACCGTCCAGCATGCGGCATGCAAAATGGATGTCGCCGGGATGGTTGACCTTGGGGACGACCACGGAATCGATTTGCGGGCCTGCCGCTTCCACAACGTCTAAAAGATCTTTGTAGCCAAAAGGGGTGTCCAGGCCATTGATTCGAAAGGTTACGGTGATATCCTGCCAGACCAGAGAGCGTATCGAATCGATGACCATTTTCCGGGCCGGTTCTTTGGCATCCACGGGAACGCTGTCTTCCAGATCGAGCATTACCACATCGACCTGACGTTGAGAAGCCTTGAGGTGCATTTTTTTAATATGCCCGGGAACGGACAATGTCGATCGTCTCGGTTTCATGGTTTTATCTCTCCTTTAAATTCGTATCTATCCATAATCACGAAATATACGCTACCCAGGACTTTATTGTCAAATGAAAGGAGAACGACACGGTTATTTCTGTGCTGGACTGCCCGGGGACAGCCGACATTGACATGGGCGAAATTTTCGGGGTAAATTTACTTTTGCGGTTGAGTCGACTGAAAACTGGAATATGCTACCGGGGTGGTGAATAAATGCAAGGCGCTTTTACACCCAAAGGCAAAAAGATCTGGGAATCGTCGATGCCCATGTGAATTGCCAAAATCACAAACACTGTCCGGATCGTACCGTTCATGCTAAACCTCTCGTAAAAGCTTGTCGAATTGCACACCGATTCCCTTTGAATCGGTTCGAACGATTTTGCCCGTGATTTGAACGGAATCTTCATGCCCCGGCAAAATAAACGTCATTGAAAGCTCCTTGTCCGTTGAAAAGGGGAGGGCTGTTTCGATAAAGGCTCCGCTTGCGCTTATATCTTGGATCAAATTCGTAAACGGGAAATTATCGATGGAGAAATCTACGATAACTTTGGATGGTTTTCTAACATGTTTTCTATGATCCGCGGGTTCGGGTTTATGCTTTTTCTCCAACTCTCCTATGAGTTCTTGCATTTCTGCTTGGGACATATCAGAAATTAATTCAGAAAAACGCGTCCGAATCTCGTTTACAACGAGGAGATGATCATCATTTTCCTCAGGAGAAACTTCCGATAACGACGGTTTATCGTCAGTGGATGTAACGGCAGACGGTTTTTCCATTTCCGGCGGTGTCGTATCAGAAAGGTTGGTTTCGTTCAAAACCAGCCAGTGTAAACCCAGCTGTCTAATAGCTTCGGCAAATTGGGTAAAGTCCAGTGGTTTGCGAATATAGTCGCTGGTCCCCAACCGATAACTTTCAACCAGATTCCGCTCCTCATTGGACGCAGTAAAAATAACCACCGGAAGTTGTTTCGTCCGTTCATTACTGCGTAAACGTCGCAACACTTCTAATCCGTCTATTTTGGGGATATTCAAATTCAGCAGGACAAACTGAGGCATGACGCGCGTATCACGGTCGGAATAGGCTCCGGTGCCGAACAGATAGTCGAGTGCTTCAGCCCCATCCCGTGCGATCACCACCTCGTTCCTAAGGTTATTTTTTTCGAACGCTCGAATGGTCAGCAGTTCATCGTCAGGGTTGTCTTCAACGAGTAAAATCACCTTTTTTTCCATGCCATCGTCCATTAAAATTAATACAATAGGTGTTAATCGGAGGGTCTGCGCACTCAATACCTGAAACGGCGTTAATAAGGGCGGACCATTTTTTTTAATTCTGAAAATGCCCGGCTTGAACAATCCAAACCGTTTAACCGTATAAATTCAAAGCAAAAATCGTGCAAGGTTACCCATTTCATCTTAAAAAAATAAAAAATTGTGTAAAAACAAATAGATAAAATTTGCAAGCGAATTGTTGTCCAATATGAAATGACAATATTTGACAGTTAATTTGCTGTTTTTTGACCGTTTTTACAATATGTTACTCCAGTTTCGCACCCGAACTGTAGGTTTAGCCTTGAAAGTATAAGGATTTATCGCCACAAGTTCGGGCGGACGGTATCATGTCGAAATGGGTACCACCTTCCTCAAGGCGGTTGCCGGTAACTTGGCCGGTGGCGGTGAGATGTCGAGTGACAGAATGCTCTGATAAGGTATCACAACCAGCCGATCCTCGAGCTCGAGTAGAAGGTGGTTTTCCCTAAGGGCCTCTTTGATGTGGGCTGCAATGCTGTACTCATCTTCAAAGCGGTTATATTCAAATTTTTCTTCGGACCCGTTAACATATCTAATTGTCAAAATACCTTTGTCTGCACGGTTCATAATTTCACCTCTTTTTAGTTGTCATCAACATTTAATTGGATGAATGGCGCTATATTTAAAGTTTGCCTAGGTTGAGCGGTTCAGGGTTCAACGTTCCGGGTTGGAAAAACCTCAAACAACTCGCATCAATGTGATACTGGCTTCATCGTGGATTTAAAACCGTTCCACCAATAGGTTATGGCAGGTATTCCGGTATTTGATCAATATTTTGAGCAGTTTCAATCGGTGGTAACCCTTGAACTTTGAACCCTGAACCGATCAGTTTAGGGTTTATACAAAAATTTTGGTTGAAAGTATTTGAGAATGGGTCCCTTTTATTTTGTGTAAATCTCTTTTTCCAACGCCTCGTAAATGGGTTTCTTTTCATAGGAGAATTTCCTCTACTTACTAGCGGGGGAGGCCGCCGCGCAATCGTCGACGACGACGGCGTCGATATCGACAATGGTGCCGGGTGCACGGATTTCTTCCAGATATTTTAACAAAAGGCGCAATACACAGAGCTGGTGAGCCACTTGGCCTGGGTAGGAAATAGGATGCCCCAGAGGAGATCCGAAAAAGACGGCTCTCGGGGGCCGCACCTTGCCCGTTATTTCTTTGGAAAGGCTTATGGAGATTGTTGCAATTCCTTGATCCTCGATGGATCTCTGTATCAGTCCCACGGACTGATTGCAAATACCTCAGGCCGGCGTTAAAATCGCGACATCTACTTTGTCCGATTTCAGTTCAGTTGCTACCTGTGGCGCTGTTTCTTCGATCAAAGCATCGATATGGTGATGCATGATATGCCCCATAAAAGAGAAATGCCGGTGGTTTACATGACCGATGTCTCCGGCCTGTTTTAGATCAAGAGCACGCTCGATGGGGAGTACGATATTTATGTCTTTATCCGCGTCAGAATGGTCATAATAGTTATGGGTAATGACTATATCCGAGGGGGATGCATCTGCTGGAATTTCCCTGAACGTCGGGTCGCCGGCCGGATCTGTCATGTTGAATGGGGGTTGCCGCCGAAGATGTGCGCCACCGGTGGTAATCAGTGCTAAACGACACCGGGAGACGTCCTTGTCCAATTGCGTCCACGGCGAATCTCGAAACTCCCTGAATGTTGAACTTTCAACCCATCGGTTGAAAAGCGGGGGATATTTGTTAATTAATTTTGCGATAAACTTATCTTTTTTTTGTCTCAAGTCCAATGAACGTCTCCGTTGTATGTAGTGTGGTTCGGTGCCGCATACTGTTCTGATATAATTTATTCCGATTGTTTGGCGTCAAGAACATATGGGGCTATTTATGGATGGACACTAATGGAAGGCGTCGCCATTGCCCTCTTCACCGGGTTCATCCAGGTTAAATACATACAGTGTATTATTGTCGACGACTTTAAAGATTGCAAATCCATATGAATAATAAAGATATCCGTAAAACCGACCATCCGGCCCTAAAATTTCGTTGAGCCAGGGCTCGTACTGAGTGGTGGGATAAATCCATCGTATCATCTCGATCAGGGTTTTTTGATCCTCGACCTTTTTCCACCGATCACCCACCAGCGCTGTATCGTTATTTTTCGGATCGAACATGATTCCCAGGGGTGATCGAGCGTCGAATCCATCATATTTGTCGGAATAATAAATGTTGTAATCCTCCCACTTGTCGATTAAATCTTGAATGGTCACTTCATTCTGGCCTTTGGATAACATTCTGAGCTTGCCGTAATTCTGCTGCCATGAAGAACAACCGGAGATAATCAGAGCAATGAGAAATACACTTGGGTATCTATATTTTTTCATTTTTCCCACCTTTTTTCTTCCGACGAAATATCTCTTTTGAACCTTAACGCCGTGGTCAGTTGAATTTCGGGGATTCAACAGGGCAATCGTATTCCACATGACCCCAATATCTCATATAAATACGCATGGAGGGGAAAAGTCAATTTTAAATATAGTTTTCAGCAGATAAAAAAGAAGAAGCAGGGGCAAACAAATTTTCTTGTCCCATGGTATGCAACGACTAGGGTCTCGATTTGCCACGGCAAAAGTCCTACCAAGTCAACGCAACGAGTTCGGGCCTTTACAAAAGGATAAATCCGACGAACGGGAGATCTTGAGATGACTTTTCGGTATGATCTTATTGGTCGTTGTCGGGTGCCAGCTCGCGCGTCTTCCACCAAGCTTCACCGTAATTGATAAAAAGTTGTTCGCCGGAAGAGACATCTTTTATCGTATGGAAAACGATCAGATCCCGTTCCGTATCGTGCCAATATTCGGTATTGTGATTATCGGCGTGGTTAAAAATGCTTCCCCACCCCAGGGGAAGCGAGTAGTATTCGGATTCTGTTTCCGAGTTTCCCTTTTCCGGTTCTAAACTGTAAACGTAGTCATCTATAATCCCCCCGCAATCTTCCGTTCTGACGCGCAAATGATGGCACTCTTCCAATGTCGTGTCCGCTGGAATATGTTCGGTTGCGAAAACACCATGACCATATTTAGATGACGCTACAACCACATGGGGGTGCTTGTACAGGGGTTGAGAAGAGAGTTTGCTCATTTTTCTTTTCCCGTTTTATTGTCGAGGGCGTTATTCCACTTGCTGCGAGAGGTCCCGTCTGCTCTGGACTCTTTCCCGGGCTCTCTACTAAAAGAACCCTTTAATATATATCGCATAATGTTCTCATAAAGTCAAAAAGCAAACCCTTTTGCTTTTGGAAGGAGAATCGGAAGGATCTGGTTCTGCCAGAAAAATTTACAAATTTATATTTGACTTATGGCAAATACTGTTTAGTTTATTTTTTAAACAGGCGACTGTCTTTTTTGGCCGCTTGTATAAAAGAAAAAATAGATTGACCGAAAGGAGGACAACTCCAATGACCGATACATTAAAAAGAGATATTACAGGCGAATGCGAAGGAGAATGCCGAGATCGCGTTAAAGAAGGCGAAGAAGAGCGGCAGGATGAAATCAAGCTCTCCAATGTTGAAACTCCGGAGTCCTATCCGGATGCACATTGGGCGAGATCCAGGAATGAACCGCCCGGGGTTTTTGGCGGTCACGTGTAAATTCACAGTGATGAGTTCATGAAAAATTAAAAATACAAGTATAGACAGAAGCAACAAATCCTGACAAACAATACAAGATAAAAAGGGCGGCCGAATCGGCCGCCCTTTTGTGTTTTTATCTTTATATGTCTACCCATTTTTTGAAAACATCTTAGAATAAAACCTCCGCAGATTCTGGGCGAACAATCCGGTGGCATCCATAAAAACCCTTGCATTTCCTTGATTTCTGGGCTATGGAACTTCGTTCTAGGTTGCACTAAAAATAGACTTGTATTTTCCTGGTCCTCCACCGATTTTGAAATTGATCTTGCTCGAAGCTCCATCGGGCGATCGTTTTTTTTAGCGACCCGGATGCCTGGAAAAGGGGATTCAGCAGGACCAATTTCATACGGTGCCGGTGGACGCCACAGCGAACCTGCCCAGCGCCTTGCTCAACGGCCTGATCCGCCAGCGGGGCCTGAAGTTGAAAGAAGTCAAAGGGATTAAAGAGACCGCTATCGCATCCGGAGAAATTCATTGGAAAAGACCTGTCCTTCTTCGAGCGGATTGTCGTTAAAATCCCAAGCCGATGAACCCCCGCGGCAGCGATTTATTCGGCCAGAAGGTGCATTCCGGTATCGAAGCGATTCCCCCTTCCATTGATATAAATCCGGTCATGTGCTCGGCGGAAAAGTGTGTCGTTGCCGACTCTCGAATTATGCTGCCGGAGGTGAAAGGATCCACAGATATTTGAGCTCGAAAAAACTTTAAGGGTGATATTATAATTAACTGAAAAAATTAAGAAACGGTATAACCACCAACAAGAAAAGAATGAGGAACTGCTGGTCGAAAAATAGAAACACAAAACCCTGGACCAAGAACCCATAACCAATTAAGAGGTGCCGAATGTTGCCGTTCGATGAGGCTGTTGAAAAGTTCAAAGAGATCTTAAAGAATGATCCTCAAAATGCCGATATATGGTGCAGCTGGGGCGTGGCCCTGATAGGGATGGAGAAGTTCGATGAAGCCATTGAGAAATTTGAAAAGGCAGCAGAAATCAGTCCGAACCATCCATCGGCATGGTACGGCTGGGGAATTGCTTTGAATGCCTTGGGTCTGAAGGAGGCGGCTGCCGAGAAAATCAAAAAAGCCATCTCATTAGATCCGGACAGCGAAAAAGATCCCGGTGTCGGCAACCGATGATTAAACCAAAGAAAATTACTATGGCGAGGGGAGATAAATGGTGGAAAATCGAATTATCAAAGTGACGGCGGCAATATTCGTAAATGATGGAATGCTCCTAATCGCCAAACGCAAGCCAACGGCTCGATTGCCAAATTTGTGGGAATTTCCTGGCGGCAAGATTGAACCGAACGAGACCCCGGAGGTGTGTTTAAAAAGAGAACTTAAAGAAGAGTTTGATGTTGTTGTTACTGTTGGTGAATATCTCGGGTCGAACATATATACATATGATTTTGGTACCATAGAATTGATGGCCTTTAAAGCCTTTTGGGAAAAAGGAGATTTCAAATTGCTTGACCATGATGAAATCAGATGGGTATTTACACACGAACTCGAGCAATTTGAATTTGCACCGGCGGATATGGCTTTCGTAGAGCAATTAATCGCCGGGAAGATCGAGATTTAAAAGGTCTCTTTATGAGTTTTTGACCGGCTTGTTCCCCTAAATTTTTACGAAGGATATTGAGCGATGAACGATATCCGGAATATATATTCATCCATCCCTGTCGATATTCCGAAGGAGCTAATCCAGGATATTTTAACAGCGGGCAGTTTCAAAATCGAAAGGATCGTATCCAAAGGACATTCTTCACCCGAAGGTTTCTGGTATGATCAGGATCAAAATGAATGGGTCCTTTTGCTCAAAGGCGGTGCCGGTTTGATGTTTGAAGGCACGGATGAAATTTTTGAGTTAAAACCCGGAGATTACGTGAATATTCCCGCCCATCTTAAACACAGGGTCGAATGGACGGATCCGGACACCGAGACGGTGTGGGTAGCGGTCATGTATTAATGCCTTTATGATAAAAACATCCTATTTTCTCCTATCGATGGGGTTAAAAGCAACCCGACAAAGAGTGGATTTCCTGAAGCGTCATTGCACCCTATTTATGAGGATTATTTGCGCAGCGGAAATCCCGCCTTACGGGGCGGCAGAGAGCTTCAATGGTGAATATGAAGTAAAGGAGAATCGATCCAAAGGTCTTGTGTATACTCATGTCTGAAACAATTGTGATGATCCATGGCATGTGGTGTTGTGGCTGGCACTGGAATAATTATGAAGCGTTCTTTAAAGCCAAGGGGTATCAATGTTTTTCTCCCACATTGAGATATCATAATATGGGTCCTAAGGATCCCCCGAATCCAAAATTGGGCACCACAAGCCTTCTCGATTATACACAAGATATAGAAAACCAAATTCTATCACTACATCAAAAACCGATTATCATGGGTCACTCAATGGGCGGTCTTATCGCCCAGATTTTAGGAAGCAGGGGGCGTGCTAAAGCTTTGGTCCTTCTTTCACCGGCCTGTCCGCGGGGAATCAATCCAATAAAATTAACCGTCATCAAAAGCTTTTGGAAATTTCTTACAACCCTTGGATTTTGGAAGAAACCGCTTTGCCTAAATTTCGAAACAGCGGTGTACGCCGCATTCAATTTACTACCCGTGGAAGATCAAAAGGCGGTTTATGAACGGTGCGTATATGAATCCGGACGGGCCGCCGCTGAAATCGGATTTTGGGTGTTTGACCCCAAGGCCGCATCAAAGGTCGATGCATCAAAGGTTGCCTGTCCTGTTTTAGTCATTTCCGGAACCGAGGACAGAATTACGCCGACATCGGTGGTGCGAAAGATTGCAAAAAAATATAAGGGGTCGACGTATAAAGAATTTAAAAATCACGCCCATTGGACTATCGGTGAACCTGGATGGGAGAAGATAGCGGGCCTCATCGCCAATTGGCTATCTTCTAATATAGTTTAGACTAATGTTACTAAACTGACCAAGATTTAATCATTCAATTGTCAGATCGAAATCACAACCAAATCGGACGCATCACATTTTGGGAAAAGGAATGGATGTCTTAAAAACGATCTCGACTTGATATTTACAGTTTGAGTTTGATATCTTTTGCTTTAAATGAAATTTATGCCCGGAAAGTTACCTCAGATTTCAAAAATAATGATTTCTGTAGTATTATTCTCTTGTCAAAGGATTGGGTGTGGTTGTGATCTGTAGATGATATTTCAGGAATCGTAGTGATGATTTAAATCCCAGCATTAACGCTTTGCAGGATCACCCTTTTCATCAACGAGGCAGACTCAAAAAACCAGGCTAATGAGTTAAAACTCATACCACAATATATTGATTTTTCCTTCCTCAAGCCAGTCTGAAAAATGAGGATTTGTCCAAGTGTGATACTCATAAGATATCAAATCCATTAAGGAAAATTGTGTCCCAGCGATAAATTGCAGATATCACCACCCCAGGAAATAGTTTATGAACATATGATAAAAGGAAATTCTCAAGTTCTTTTTAAGTTCTTTTCGTGAAACGACAATAGATAAAATTCTGTTGAACCTTTGATGGAGTATCGTGAACTTCATCGAACGTTTCTGCCATTAAAAAATTATCACCAAATTCGTTATGCAAGGTTACAGCACTATACCTGACAATTTTTAGTCCGCTACACTTAGGAGGGCCTTTCAAGCCAAAAGTAGATATAATTAAATGACCGCCAGGCTTTAAGGCTTGATTTAGCGAGTCCACATATCTTCGTCTATCGATAGCATCTGTTAAGAAATGAAACACGGCACGATCATGCCAAATATCAAAACTTTCTATAAAGTTAAACTTAGTAACATCTGCTTCAATCCATGTAATTTGCTTCGATTTTTCACCATGTTGAAACTTTGCGTTCTCAATTGAACTGCCGGATATGTCTAAAACTGTTAATTTCATATATCCCTGATCCAGTAATATCCCTGCAAGTTTTGATGTACCTCCGCCAACATCGATAATATTGCCATTGACACCAACTCCAGTAGCAGTGATAAGTTTCAGTGACATTTCTGGGCAATCTTGATACCAGCCTAATTCACCAGGCTTGTTTTTTTTATAGACACGTTCCCAGTGTTTTTTTCGGTCTCGTTTAAAGGGCATGAAGATAGATCGTTTCATATGTTTAATGCTTTCCAAACATCTTCCCAATCCGAGAATACATGTTACTTTCCAATATCACCACCGCCACTAAAACAGTTAAAATAAAGTGTCTTGAACGATGTTCTTTTGATAAAACCGTTGTCCTTTGTTTTTCGACAGTCTTAGCAGAAAGCACAGGTCTTGGATTGATGATTTCTAACAAAATTTTTCTGGTTCATCCGAATCTACAACTCGAGTACGTGATCTTATGCCTTTCCTGACCCTTTTCGTTATAGCTTGATGGAGAGTGGTATAATTTGACATAAACTGGTCAGCTAAGTCATATGCCTTTTCTTGTTCCTTAAGCAGATCTTCCAATAATGTTTTCTCAAATACAAATTCAGGTGATACAAGAAGATGTGACTTGCCTAACCCTCTGTTCTTTGCATCTGTCTGTACGCAGAAGGCCACCTTGTGGGCGGGCCATAATTTATACGAACCAATAATGGTCCAAACCACTTTATCGATGAGTGCTCCCGGGAACAACGTGTTTGATGAAATTCGCACCTCACTGTTGTTCATCGCATAAAAAATCTCCTTCTCAAGCCAACCATCTAATGTGTTTGATTCTTTAATGTCGGCCTGGAACAAGTATTCGATGGTACTCCGGATCTTTATAGATAGTAAGGATTTTTTTGTAACAGCTCTTAATACCTTAATTTGACCCAAAGCAATCATCCATACGATTGTCAGAGTGATAATTTCAACACCATATTTCTCCCACTCAGAAGGATGTATTGGACTAGGAGAACCTTCGAGACGGAGAGCAGAGATGCTGGCTGGCCAAGAGAGTTTCGGGATTTTATGAAATTCAAATGTGATGGGCTTGATGTCAGTTACTTCGACTTTTATCATACTCAACTCCTTTTCATTCGACAAATCATTAAACAGAAAGAAGCGGATCGAGAATGAGGTCAGCTGAACAAGAAATGCTTGCAGTAGAAAATGAATAGAGATGGGATGCGGACTTCAGAGCAATTTCTATTATACAATAAGGCCATAAAAAAAATTGCGTGTCAAGCGAGATTGCACATTGTGGTAGTTCAATTGGGTGAGAAAGGGATGGCAAACATGAAGATATCAACTTGCCAATGTAGATAAGGCTGAAGAACTCACTTGTAAGCTAGTAAATGGCTAACTGGAAAGGTTTGCTACAGACATGATAAGCTCAACCCCTTTTTCAGTAGAGATTCGGCTCATGTTCAACGTCAAGTGAAACAAACGCAAGTCATCAAATCCCACTCCGCAAATTGATCGACGGAACCAATGAAGATTTCTATCTCTTTTTTCTATAAACTTCTGGACGCGATCCGGACGCATTTTATTGTTTTCCGAAGCATATTTTTGCCGCCAATCTTTTGGTGCGACCAAACGAATATGATAGCAATTTTTCATATCTTTTAAAAAAAAGTATGCTGCTCGTCCAATAATCACAACATTGTTTTCAAGGGCTGTTTCCAAGATAAGTTTTCCCAAGCTTTTCTGATATTCTTCCTCTTCTACTACGCTTTTATCGTATCCCACAATTCGTTCAATATAAGATGTGCTGAAAGCCTTGGCGAAAGTGTTGGATATATGATATTCTCTACTCCTTTCAAAAGATTCCAATGTTCTTTCCGAGACATTCAGATCTTCGGCAATTTT
>Ga0209165_10000134_pt1 | contig 33620 bp, 30 predicted proteins | sample tdAd001_FD_187122 | JGI IMG/M metagenome (GOLD analysis project Ga0209165, IMG submission 187122) | Marine sediment microbial communities from the Atlantic coast under amendment with organic carbon and nitrate - tdAd00.1 (SPAdes)... | ecosystem: Environmental > Aquatic > Marine > Coastal >... | reverse complement strand
ATCATTAATTTTTGCAGCACTGCAATGGGGCATCGCGAACTCACCCGATGGCTGCAAAAACCACTGCGTGACCAGGGCCGCGTGCGACAACGTCATCACGCGGTAGCCAGCCTGCTCGACAATCACGAGTTCGAAAGCATGACGGAAGGTCTCACTGAAATTGGCGATATCGAGCGTATTCTCGCGCGCATAGCACTGCTTTCGGCCCGACCACGCGATTTATCGACCCTCGCGTCGACACTGCAGATGCTGCCGACATTACAACAAGAGCTTGCACGACACGACAGCCCTCTGTTGCAGGAACTGGCGCAGGCTATCAGCACTCATCCCGAATTGGTCGCGCTGCTCGACGCTGCCATCATCGACGAACCACCGCTGCTGATCCGCGACGGCGGGGTTATCAAAACAGGTTTTGATCCGGAGCTCGATGAATTGCGCGCACTGAGCGCCAATGCTGACCAGTTCCTGGTCGATCTGGAATCACAGGAACAGCAGAAGACCGGGATCAATTCACTTAAGGTAGCCTATAACCGGGTCCACGGATTCTATATCGAAGTCAGTAAGTCACAAAGCAACGCGGTGCCCACGGAGTACGTACGCCGACAAACACTGAAAGCGGTCGAGCGCTATATCACCCCGGAACTCAAGGCCTTCGAAGACAAGGTATTGAGCGCACGGGAACGTTCACTGGCCCGCGAAAAATACCTCTACGAGGCCTTGTTAAAGCAACTCGGAGATGACCTGACCGACTTGCAAAAATGCGCGTTGGCGCTGGCGCAACTCGATGTACTTACCTGTTTCGCGATCGGTGCGGACAAGTATGACTGGAGCGCACCTGAGCTAACCGATGATCGCCTGCTCGATATCGAGGCCGGCAAACACCCGGTGGTCGAACAGGTGCTCGATCAGGCTTTCGTCGCCAACGACCTGCATCTCGACGAGCGCAGCAGCATGTTGCTGATAACCGGCCCCAACATGGGCGGTAAGTCGACCTACATGCGCCAGACCGCGCTGATCGTGATTCTCGCCTACATGGGCAGCTATGTGCCTGCGCGTAAAGCGTTGCTGGGCCCGATCGATCAGGTGTTTACCCGCATCGGCGCCAGCGATGATCTATCCAGCGGTCGCTCGACATTCATGGTGGAGATGACCGAAGCGGCCAACATTCTGAACAACGCGAGTGCCAACAGCCTGGTACTGATGGACGAGATCGGTCGCGGCACCAGCACCTTCGACGGGCTCGCACTCGCCTGGGCCTGTGCCGATCACCTGGCACTGAAATCCAGTGCCCTTACCCTGTTCGCAACCCATTATTTCGAACTGACTCAGCTACCCGAGCAATATTCAAACATTGAAAATGTACATCTGGACGCGGTCGAGCACGGCGACGATATTATTTTCATGCACAGCGTAAAACCCGGCCCGGCCAACCAGAGTTACGGTTTGCAGGTGGCACGACTCGCCGGCATACCGGAGCAGGCAATTCAACTGGCGCGTCAGAAGCTGCATCTGCTCGAACAACAATCGACGCAACCGCAGGGGGATTTGTTCCACCAACCGGAACCGCTCGAAGATACAACGGCGCAGACGCTTCTGGCCGAGATCCAGGCGACTGACCCCGATGAGTTGAGCCCCAAACAGGCGCTGGAACTGATTTATCGTTTGAAAAACCTTGCCAAATTGTGAAACAGTATTACGATAACTGTGTTGATTTTTGTGGGCATCAATTTAGACTTTGCCTGCTGTAAACCGAGTAACCCAGAGGTAGTAATGACATTTATCGTGCTCGAAAACTGTATCAAGTGCAAGTACACGGACTGCGTCGATGTGTGCCCGGTCGACTGCTTTCACGAGGGGCCGAACTTCCTCGTCATCGACCCCGAAGAATGTATCGATTGCACCTTGTGTGAACCAGAATGTCCGATAGATGCTATCGTCTCGGAAGATGACATACCCGAGGGACAGGAGCATTTCCTCGAACTCAACGAAGAACTGTCACAGAGCTGGCCGGTGATTACCGCCAGCAAACCAGGGCCCGACGATGCCGCTGAGTGGGAAGACGTTCCCGACAAGTTACAGTACCTGGAGCGTTAGTTCGAAAAGGCTAATCCGCTATGGGGTTACTACGCCCACAGCGCGATTTTGACTTTCTCCGGGTCGATCTTTAAAATCGATTTGCTGTTGATAAAAATTTTCTCATCCCAGCTTTTCTCGGATATACGGATTTAAGTTAAAAGGCATTATGGCCGAATGCAAATACTACTCTTTTTACGCGCTCGCAAAAATTAACGACCCCGAGCTACTGTACGAAGCGTTCCAGCAACAAATTGCGCCCGGACACGCTGACAAAATAGCAGTCGAGGTTTTTCAGCATAGCGACAAGCGCTGGAGTCGGCTGACCCGAAGCGGGGGGTTGGAACAGAACATTCCGCAACAGGTGCTCGATACGCTAAACCAAAAATTCGGGGTACAAGACGTCGGCAGCTGGTACTACGATAGCGCTATCGAGGGCTGGTTTTGCAGTTATAAACCACTAACCAGCAAACATTTCGTGCTGTTGGTCAAATCCAGCGATCCGGACAAGTTAATCGAAGAAGAATACCTGCAGTTTCTGTTTCATTTCTACTGTCACCAGTTACAAATGCTGCAGGGAACTTACCGCGACGCGTTGACCGGGCTCTACAATCGCCGCGCATTCAATGAAAAGATGCAGCAGTTGCTTGAGTCCGACGACAATCATCAACGGCGCGCACTAAGTTACTCCCCGACGGTTTACGTAATGCTCGATATCGACCACTTTAAATCGATCAATGACAGCATGGGGCATTTGTACGGTGACGAAGTATTGTTACTGCTGGCACAGCAAATGACCGACTCTTTCCGGGAAAACGACCTGCTGTTTCGCTATGGCGGCGAAGAATTTGCGATGGTGTTGATGGATATCACAGCACAACAGGCGCAGCAGTCATTGCAGCGTTTCAGAGAAAAAATAGCCGCCTACGATTTCCCCAACGGGGAGCAGGTTACGGTTAGCATCGGCTTTACTGATTTCGATAAAAACCTGCCCATGGACGAACTGATCAACCAGGCTGACAATGCCCTGTATTACTGCAAAACCACCACTCGCAATGCGGTACATTCTTACCAGCAACTGGTGGCAAAGGAATTGATCCCGAAAGTGAGAACAGCGAGAGCTCCTAGCCTGGAAATTTCCTAGGGTGGCTCCGAGGGTGGCTCCCTCGAAGCCGTTACATAACCGATTCGTCGAGGAATTTTTTGACCACCGGGGAAAAATGCGCATCGTCTATGAGAAAGGCGTCGTGGCCGTTTACCGAATCGATTTCGACATATTCGACCTCAGTACCGGTAGCGCGCATAACGTCAGCTATCTCCTGTTGTTGCCGGGATGGAAACAGGATATCGGTGGTTACCCCGACGACGAGGGCCTTGTTAACGCTGAGTTTTGACATGCCGTCGCTGATCGAATTGCCATGCTCGGCTATATCGAACCAGTCCATCGACCGCGACAGGTAGAGGTAGCTATTCGCGTCGAAGCTGTGGACAAACTTCTGCGCGTTGTACTCGAGATAGTTTTCAATTTCAAATTCATGCTCGAAACGCTTGCCAGTCAGTTTATCCGCTGGCAATCGAGTCCGATCGAACTTGGAATTCCATTCGTCGGCGGCCCGGTAGGACACCAGTCCGAGCTTGCGCGCCAACGACATGCCGGACAGTGGCCGCTTATCATCAGAGTATCGACCCTCGTTCCAGGCGGGGTCGCAGCAGATGATTTCTCGCTGCAATGAGCGCAGGGCAATGGTCAGCGGCAGTGCCTGGGTAGCTGCAGATATCGATATCAGGTAGTTGATATCACCCGGGTACTGCATCCCGTATGCAATCGAAGACATGCCTCCCATCGAAGAGCCGACCGCGGCATGCAGTTTATCGATACCGAGTTCACGCATCAGGTAATAGCCGGAACTGGCTATATCCTCCACGGTCAGGTCTGGAAAATCAGCACCATAGCTCTCGCCCGTTTCAGGATTCACCGATTCTGGTCCGGTGCTACCGTAGCAACCACCCAGGGAATTCGCACATACCACGAAAAATCGATTCGTATCGATTGCCTTGCCGGGACCGATCATGTATTCCCACCAACCAGGCGACGCATCCTGTGCCGATGACGCCGCGTGTGCACTCGGCGACAATCCGGTAAAAATCAGTATCGCGTTATCGGCTGCGGCTGATAGCTGCCCCCATGATTCATAGGCAAGCGTTACCTCCGGCAGACGGCCCCCACGCCACATTTTTAAACCGCCAGCAGGAAGGTTTGCCAGGGTGATGTGACGGGTCGCCGCAGTGGCGAAAGTATACGCGTTCTCTTCGTCTGCCATTAGCCGGGCCCTGGGTTCCTCCTAAGCGGGAATACTTTAAATATCGAGCATACGCTGTAGCGCGACGCGTGCATTGTTGGCAATGTCCTCGGGTACCGTGATGCGATTAACCACATTGCCTTCAAGCAGATTTTCCAGTACCCAGGCGAGATGCGGTGGATCGATGCGAAACATGGTTGAGCACATGCACACCATCGGTGACATGAATTGCACCATCTTGTTATCGCCGGCCAGGGTCTGATGTAGTCGATTGACCAGGTTCAGTTCGGTACCAACCAGCCATTGAGTGTTAGGCTCAGCGGCGGTAATCGTCTTGATAATGTATTCGGTGGAGCCGACGTAATCCGACATCTGGCATACTTCAAAACTGGCCTCAGGATGTGATATTACCCGACCCTCGGGGAATTCACGGCGGAAGTTTTCGATTTGCTCGGGTTTGAACATCTGGTGCACCGAGCAAAACCCTTTCCACAGGATCATGCGAGCCTTCTGGATCTGCTCCGCGGTGAGACCGCCCATGGGCAGATCATAATCCCAGACCACCATTTCCTCGAGTGGTATTCCCATCTTGTAAGCGGTGTTTCTGCCCAGATGCTGATCCGGGAAGAAGAGGACTTTTTCACGGCGTGCAAACGACCAGTCGAGAATTTGCTGTGCATTGGTGGAAGTGCAGACTATGCCGCCGTGTCGGCCGCAAAAGGACTTCAGATCTGCGGCTGAATTGATGTAGGTCACCGGTGTAACGCATTCATCCGCGGCCAGCACCGAGTTCAATTCCTGCCAGGCACGCTCCACCTGCTCGAGATCGGCCATATCAGCCATCGCGCAGCCGGCAGACAGGTCAGGCAAAATAGATACCTGCTCTGGGCGCGAGATAATATCGGCGACCTCGGCCATGAAATGCACCCCGCAAAAAACGATAAACTCGGCCTTTGAATCAGCCGCCTGGCGCGAAAGCTTTAACGAATCTCCCGAAAAATCGGCATGCTTGAAAATTTCATCGCGCTGATAATGATGGCCAAGGATAATGAGCCTTTCACCAAGTGCCTGTTTGGCACGGACGATACGCCTATCGCAATCCTCATCGTTTAAGGACGCGTAGGGTTGCAGATCAATTGCGGTAGCAGCCATGATTTTCTGTATTTACCAGACGAACAGGAAATTCTATCATCTGCCGGAGCGGCTGCCAATCTCGCTAACTTTCGGCCTGGGGTTTGCGCAGCCGAATCGATAGCTCGCGTAGTTGTTGCTCACTCACCGCGGCCGGTGCCTGGGTGAGCAGGCAGGAAGCCGTTTGCGTCTTTGGAAAAGCCATTACATCGCGAATCGAGGTGGCGCCTGCCATCAACATTACCATCCGATCGAGACCAAAGGCGATACCACCATGCGGCGGACACCCGTATTTCAACGCGGTTAACAGGAAACCAAACTTATCTTCCGCTTCCTGCTCCCCGATTCCGAGCAATTTGAAAACCCGCTGCTGCATTTCCGTACTGTGAATACGCACCGAACCACCACCGAGTTCGGTGCCATTCAAAACCATATCGTAAGCGCGTGACAGCATCCCGCCAGGGTCGGCTTCCAGCGCGTCGGGATCATCGGTGGCGGGAGCGGTAAATGGATGATGCAATGCATTCCAGCGATCGTCGGCGCCTTCACGATCAAACATCGGAAAATCAACCACCCACATGAAGCGCCAGCCTTCTTCTACCAGGCCGAGATCCTGCCCTACTTTCAAACGTAGCGCGCCCAGTGATTCATTGACGATAGTTGCCTTGTCAGCACCGAAAAAAATCAAGTCTCCTGAATCGGCACCAGTGCGCTCGAGGATTGCCTGGATGGCATCGTCGGGTAAAAATTTTAAAATCGGCGACTGGAGTCCCTCCCTGCCCTGAGAAACATCGTTGCATTTAATGTAAGCCAGTCCCCTGGCGCCGTATCGACCTACGTAATCGGTATAATCGTCGATCTGTTTCCGCGTCAAGCTATTACCACCGGGCACGCGTAATGCCGCTACCCTGCCACCGGGATCCCGTGCAGGGCCGGAAAACACTTTAAACTCGACATCTTCGAGCAGGTCGGAAATTGTTTTTAACTCCAGCGCGATACGTAAATCGGGTTTATCCGAACCGTATCGATCCATCGCCTCGGCCCATGACATGCGTGGAAACGGGCCCTCGACATCGACCGATAGCACCTCGGCGAACAGGCCTCGCATCATAGTCTCCATCAGTCCGGTGATTGCATCTTCGTCCATAAACGAAGTTTCGATATCCAGCTGGGTAAACTCGGGTTGGCGGTCAGCACGCAAATCCTCGTCGCGAAAGCAGCGTACAATCTGGTAATAACGATCCATACCCGACATCATCAGTAACTGCTTAAACAGCTGTGGTGACTGGGGTAATGCGAAAAACGCGCCTGGATGGGTACGGCTTGGCACCAGGTAGTCACGCGCACCCTCGGGGGTCGCCTTGGTCAGCATTGGCGTTTCAATGTCGAGGAATTCATTGCTTTCCAGCCAGCTGCGCAGAAAGTGTGTAACCCGCGCCCGTAATTGCATACGATACTGCATTTCCGGTTTGCGTAAATCGATGTAACGATACTTTAAACGGTTATCGTCATGCACGTCTTCTTCGTCGAGCTGGAACGGGGGAGTTTCCGATGCGTTCAGGATTTCCAGCCTATGTGCCAGCAGTTCAACCTCGCCGGTCGCCATTTCGGGATTAGTGGTGCCTTCAGGGCGAATTCGCAGCTTGCCGTCTACCCGCAGCACGAATTCATTGCGCAAGGATTCGGCCTCGGCAAACATGGCAGCATCGTCAGGATCGAACACGACCTGCAACAGCCCCTTTTTATCGCGCAGATCGACAAAAATGACCCCGCCATGGTCGCGGCGGCGATTAACCCAGCCACAAACGGTAATCTGCTGATCGATATGTTGCTGATTGAGCTCACCACAATAATGCGTGCGCATAGTGACTGATCCGAGTAAAAGTTTGTGAGTCGCCCGGCGTTACCGTCGGGCAGGGTCTTCAGGCGGCGGCCTCTTTGCTGGCCGTACTACTCTTGCTGGCAGGTTTATCTGAACCTTTATCCGCTGTTTTGTCCGATTTAGGCGAAGAACTCTTTTCAGTGCTATCCCCCTGCGACAGGTTCTTCTGGTTGTTCGATTTAAAATCAGTTTCGTACCAACCGGAACCGCTCAATCTGAAGCCAGGCGCCGAAATCTTCTTTTTCAGCGCTACTTTTTCACAGGTTGGACACTCGAGCAATGGCGCATCGTTCATTTTCTGCAACGCTTCGAGTTGATGTCCGCACTCGTTGCATACATACTCGTAAATTGGCATATTTGTCTCCGTTAAACAATCCCGCGAGCCCTAAGCTAAACCGGAACTGGACTCACTCCAAAGGGTTCGGGATTCTATAATAGTCTCGAGCAATTTCCAACATTTCGCCCTAGAAATAGTCCAGGTACTTGCCGTCGAGGTCAAATACCAGCCATACCCTCCCATAACGCCCGTCGAAGAGAGCGACTAAAACCTCATCCACAGATTGACCCTGTTGCTCCAACCAGGCGTCAAATCGACTCCGTTCCTTGCGGGAATCCATGCGTGACATATAGGCTACCTGTTTTGATTTGAGCGCTGTCGCAAGCTCTGACCTGGATTTGTAAAGTTGCAGCTGCGCATGCTCAAGCACACGATCTTCGAGCTTGATGCGATTTACCTCGGCAAGCACTTCTTTATCAAGTGGCAAACCCGCGAAAATAATCGGTGGCTTTTCATCGCTATACTTTTCAAGTTGATCCAGCGATTCCAGTTTTCCAGCATAGTGCTCCATGGTCGCCGGTATAACGAAATCATCGATCACTACAATTGCAACGGGTCGCTGAGTATAGGTAAGATAAACACCGTAAGTGAGCGCACCAACCTGAACTATCGCGATTATCATCAAATCGAATACAATAGCCCGCCGACTCTTGCTCAGGTCGAATATCAGAAAAGTAATAAATGGGCCCAGAACCAGATCTACTGCCGCGATCAGGCGAATTCCCTGCCAACCACCGTCGACTGAAAAATAGGGTTGCGGATACCAGTTGAAATAAATCTGGTAAACCAGGTAAACAAACACAATCAGGCTCAGGCACATATGAGTCCCAGTTGCTTTTAGTTTGGTAATCAGTAAAGGTTTGCTGAATTTCAAGAATAATCCCGCTAAGGCAGTTATTGGCAGCGAATACGTAATATGGAAGACAATAGCAAAAATTTCAAGATTGAAACTCCCTACAACCGTATTAACGTGTTTTATCTCGAAGGCCGAATGGAGCTCCGTAGCGGTGACGATACTCTCCAAAGCGTGGTCGATTTACAAAACCCCCATCACCTGGAGCTCAGGAATCTCGAATATATGATGGCGGTGTTCCTGTTTATCCCTGAACCCAAACGCATTTTAATGCTAGGCACCGCGGCGGGTTCGTTACTGCATTTCCTGCGTCACCATTATCCTGCGGCAGAAATCACCGCTGTCGACATCGATGTCGAATTCATCGAGCAAATGCTTGAAATGGAAATCCTGCCACCCGCACAAGCCGGGCTTACCTATGTTTACGACGATGCCGCACACTTCATCGAGCATTGTGATCAGAATTACGACCTTATTCTGATCGACATCTTCAGCGGCGCGCAGTCACCCGCCTGGTTGCTACAAAAACAAGTCACTAACAATCTGTTCCGCCTGCTCACCGAGCGAGGCGCCCTCGCCTACAACCTGCTGATCGACAGCGAGCATGACTTCAAGCGTTTTTACCGGGATCTACGCCTGGTGTTTGCCGAACAAACCCTGTGCCTGCCGGTACAGGGACTTGAAAATACGATCGCTTACGGCATTCGCAATCCTCGCCCCGCCGTCGAAATGACGCAGAACATGCAACAGGCGATAGCGCTGTCAGAGCGATTCGAGATTGATTTCATGCGGGTGCTTGCGTTGATTTACAACACCAACCCGGTAGGTCGTGGCGTTATTTAAAACCCTGCCCTACTGATTCTTGCCGCCGCCGCGACAGTGCGGGGAATCAGCGACATTACCGGCGCTTGCCTGCCACTCATCCGGCGTCAGGGTGTGTAACGCGAGCGCATGTATCTGCTGCATTTCCTGTTGCAGCGTTTTATTCACCATGCGATGACGCTTGATTAACATCTGATCCCTGAACGAGTCGCTGACAATAGTGACCTTGAAATGCGATTCCGAGCCCGGGGCAACATTATGCATATGGCTTTCATTTTCGACCTGTAAATACTCGGTTTCGAATTCGCTGGCGAGTTTCTGTTCGATCAGGGTCTGCATTGACATTAACTATGAACCTCGCTTTTAATCTAACTTCTGCTGCACTTCTTTGATCGCTTCGGCGACATCTTCCATGGTCTGCAAGCGGTCTTCGAGCTCGACTGCCATCAACTTCTGCACCAGCAAGCTGATACGTGGACCCAGCTCTTTCTTTATTTCATGCACCGGTATCGCTTTACCTTCAAGATGTTGGAACAGCAGCGACATGGGCTCACCCGTGTAAGGTAATTGTCCGGTAAGCATGCCGTAGGCGATTATGCCCAGCGCGTAAATATCGCTGCGATGATCGGCATCCAGCCCCTTGGCGCGCTCTGGTGACAGGTAGGCCGGGGTGCCGATAATCGAACCAGCCTGGGTCAGAGTCGAATCCAAGTTGGATGAGGCCGAGGCGATACCGAAGTCCACTATTTTGACCAGGCCGTCGTCGTTCATCAAGACGTTACTCGGCTTCAGATCGCGATGAATGACATCCTGGTTGTGTGCCGCCGCCATACCGTTGGCGACCTGCAACAAGATATCCAGGGTTGCTTTGGGTTCAAAAAACTTTATTTCTTTCAGTATTTCGTCGATTCCCCTGCTTTCGAAGTATTCCATCGATATTGCGCTCAAGTTGTCCTTGAATAGCATATCGTGGATACGGATAACATTCGGATGACTCACCTTGCGCGAATATTTAACCTCGCGCAGGAAGCGCTCGCGCGAAGACTCTTCGGCGGTCAGCTCGGGGTGCATAAATTTCAATATCAGGGGTTCACCCACCATCTCATCCATAGCAAGCATGACCCGGCCCATTGCGCCACGACCGATTTCCTTATCGATGCGAAAGCGATCCAGCCACAGGTCGCCTTTCTTGAATTCATCAATATTTTGAATTTGTGGCTCCGCCTCTGCATCTTCATCGGTACCCTGATCGACCGACTGGGTATCTTCAAACTTGATCAGGCGAGTATCAAAATAAGCTTCCTGATCGACATTGAGCGGCGCTAACTCGTAGGTCTCGGTCAATCGATTAACGACTTCACCAGCTGTATCGCGTACGGTAGCTTGCAGCTTCGGAACTATTTGCATCAACTTGTCACGCACGGTTTTGGCGTGTCGCTTGCTCGCCAGCTTACCTATCGTTTCCAGCGCTTCACGTTGTACTAGTGCCTCGGGCATACGCAGACAGGAAAAAGCAATTTCGAGCCCCTTGCTGAAACCGAGATTACTTGCCGCCTTTAGCACCGCGGGCGCCGATTCCGGCCATTTCTCGATTACTTTCTTCAGAATTCTGATCGATTCGCGCTTGTTCGATTTGCCAATAGCCTCGACAGCAGAATCGCGCACCTGCCAGTCCTTATGCAGGGCATTATCCCACAGTTGCTTAAGATCCGATGGATCGCTGCTTTGCGCAGCAAATTTCTGCGCCTGCTCACGGATGAATTCGTTGTCATGGTTGCCCAGCGCCTCGGCGGCCGCGTAGAGTTTGTCGTTGCCAAATTTATGCAGACACTTCAATGACTGTTCCTGGCCCCACCATTCCTGTTGCTCTAGTAGACGCAGGAAGGCTTCGAAACCTTCAGGAGTAATATGCTTGACGAGTAACTTGATGAAAAGTTCGCGGGTTTCATCCGATTTGCCACAAGTCCACGGCGCCAACTTGGGAACCAGTTCAGCATCCGCCTGCACGCGCAGAACTTCGATCGCCATTTCACGCTCGACTTCAGACATGGATTCAATAAAAGGCAACAACACCGAGGCATCGAATTTCATCGGAAGGTTTTTCAGTGCTTTCAGGGCTTCGATAACGATTGTCTTGTTGTCATCGGTTAAGAACCTGGAAATTTGTTGCGCCACCGCCGCCTGTTTAACCTGGGAAAAGTAACGCAACAACGCAATTTTGATTGACGGGCTTGGGATTGCTGTTGGCTCGAGGTGCAGCGCGCCTAGATCAAGCGGTAATTTCGAATCCAGCGCCAACTTGAGCAATCGCTCGGCATAAGTCTTATCGAGCTTGAGCGCGTTGGTAATAATTTGCTCGGGTTTCAGCTGCTCGCGTTGAACAGCGAGAATATCGATAATTTCAGCTTTCGAGACATCGGATTCATGCAGTTTCTGGAACAGCTTGCCCGGTTTAATCTGGTCTGTCTGCGAAAGTATGCTAGCAGCGGTAGTGCGGATATCGGTAGCATCGTGATCCAGGCTCTTGAAGAACAGCTCCTCGGTACTACCCTCGACATTATCGAGGCAAATTTCTGTCAATATGGCTCGATGAGCCCCGGAGGATGCTGGAATCATCTGAATTAAATGTTCCAGCGAATCCTTCGCTGTCTGGCGTAACTTTTCAATGAGCGCAACAGCTTTAGCACTTTCCAGATCATCACAATCGAGAAATTGTTTCAATGTTCTTTTGAAACGAATTGAGCCTAACACCGCCATGTATTTATATTTTGCCCTTAGCTCTACGCGACTGCGTATTCAGACCAAGATTATAGCCGGAAAATACACTAAAATGGCCAGCTCGACTCTAATTTATGCGTGCCATTTCTCAGTGCAGGTTTTGTTTGGTAAAACTAAACTGCCCGGCACCGTCGACATCGACCATAATTTGATCTCCAGCCTCGAATTCTCCGGCCAATAGTGACATCGCCAGCGGGTTTTCAATCGCCTGTTGAATCTCGCGCTTAAGCGGACGTGCTCCGTAGACTGGATCGAAACCCAGTTCTCCAAGCAAATCCATCGCCGCATCGCTGATCGCAAGATCGATTTCCTTTTCTTGCAGACGTGCACTCAAAGCCTGCAGCTGAATTTGCGCGATCGCGCGAATTTGCACTTGAGTCAACGGGTGAAAGACGACAGATTCATCGATGCGATTGATGAATTCAGGCCGGAAGTGTTGTGACACCTGCGCCATCACTGCCTGCTTGATTTCATCATAATGCTGCTCCCCTGCATGGGCCTGAATCTCTGTAGAGCCAAGGTTAGAAGTCATGACGACGACGCAATTACGAAAATCAACCGTGCGCCCCTGGCCGTCTGTGAGCCGACCATCATCAAGCACCTGCAACAGGATATTAAACACATCCGGATGCGCCTTCTCGATTTCGTCCAGCAGAATCACCGAGTAAGGTCGGCGTCGAACCGCTTCGGTTAGATAACCGCCCTCTTCGTAACCCACGTATCCCGGTGGTGCTCCCACCAGCCGCGCGACACTGTGCTTCTCCATAAACTCCGACATATCGATACGGATCATTGCGTCTTCAGTATCGAACAGAAATTGAGTCAGCGCCTTGGTTAATTCGGTTTTACCAACCCCTGTCGGACCCAGGAAGAGGAAGGAACCATTCGGACGGGCCGGGTCGGACAGGCCTGCGCGTGAACGTCGAATCGCGTCAGAGACAGCTTTTACCGCTTCGCCCTGACCGATCACCCGCTCACCAAGCATGGTTTCCATCTGTAGCAACTTTTCGCGCTCGGAGCCCAGCATCTTGGATACTGGAATACCGGTCGAGCGTGAGACAACCTCCGCGATTTCCTCTTCACCGACCTTGTTGATCAACAGTTTCATATCCTGCATTTCGACATTGGACGCCAGATCGAGCTGTTTTTCGAGCTCCGGAATGCGGCCGTACTGTAATTCCGACATACGCGTAAGATCACCGGCACGCTGTGCGGTTTCGAGATCGAGGCGAGCTCGCTCGAGGGCTTCCTTGACATGCACACTACCCTGTAGTGCAGCCTTCTCGGCTTTCCAGACTTCATCGAGGTCGGAATAGTCGCGCTCGAGCTTATCGATTTCGTCCTCTAGCGAGGCGCGTCTTTTCAAACTCGCCGCATCGCTTTCCTTTTTCAATGCCTCACGCTCGATCTTCAGCTGAATCAGTCGCCTTTCGAGCCGATCCATATCTTCCGGTTTAGAATCTATCTGCATGCGAATGCGGCTCGCCGATTCATCGATCAGGTCGATTGCCTTGTCCGGTAACTGTCGATCGGTGATGTAACGATAAGACAGGTTAGCCGCCGCCACGATCGCCGGGTCGGTGATATCGACGCCATGATGAACTTCGTAGCGCTCTTTCAGGCCGCGCAGAATTGCGATCGTATCCTCGACGCTGGGTTCCTGCACCAGCACTTTCTGAAAACGTCGCTCAAGCGCCGCGTCCTTCTCGAGGTACCGACGATACTCATCCAGGGTGGTAGCGCCGATGCAATGCAGTTCGCCGCGCGCTAACGCGGGCTTGAGCATGTTGCCGGCGTCCATTGCGCCTTCAGCTTTGCCGGCGCCGACCATGGTGTGTAATTCATCGATAAACAGGATAATCTGCCCTTCCTGCTTGCTGAGATCACTCAGCACCGCCTTGAGACGTTCTTCGAATTCACCGCGAAACTTGGCGCCCGCGATCAGTGCGCCCATATCCAGCGACAGTACGCGCTTGTTTTTCAAGCCTTCGGGAACTTCACCGTTAATAATACGTTGCGCGAGACCTTCGACGATCGCTGTTTTGCCGACACCCGGCTCGCCGATCAGCACTGGATTATTCTTGGTGCGACGCTGCAACACCTGGATCGAACGGCGAATTTCCTCGTCACGTCCGATAACCGGGTCGAGCTTGCCCTGCTCCGCACGCTCGGTTAAATCAACCGTATATTTTTCCAGCGCCATGCGTTGGTCTTCGGCGTTGGCATCGTTCACCGACTGGCCGCCACGAATCGCCTCTACAGCGGCGGCGATCGACTTCTTGTTGGCGCCCGCCGCTAACAGGGCATCGCTCAGCGGTCCCTTATCATCCATCACCGCGAGTACAAACAACTCACTCGAAATGAACTGGTCCTTGTGTTCCTGGGCGAGCTTGTCGGTGACATTGAGCAGCTTGCCGAGGGCATTGGAAATATGCACCTCGCCACCAGTGCCTTCGACACTGGCCTGCTTATCGAGCAATTCACCGAGCTGCGAGCGCAGCAAGTTAATATTGATCCCGGCATGGGTAAACAACGGGCGCACCGAGCCGCCTTGCTGATCGAGCAAGGCAGTCATCAAATGTACCGGTTCGATGAACTGGTGGTCTCGGCCAACGGCTAATGACTGTGCGTCCGCCAGGGCTTCCTGAAATTTGCTAGTCAAGCGATCCATACGCATTGAAGCAGTCCTCTAAACATTAAAAATTACAGGGTTAAATAGGACTGATAAGTGTTTTTTCAAGCCCGTTTGATAACGATTAATTGATCCAGATCAAACTTGCCATGCGCCCGGTGGTGGCGGCGCGCCGGTAAGAATAAAAACGCCCAGCATCGCGGTAACTACAGTACGAATCACGGAAGATATCATTCACACCCTGTGCTTTTAACACCTGCTCGGCAAGACCGCCGAGATCACACAGCCAATGCCCTTCCCCGTGCGCGCTAAAACAGGTTTGCGCATCCTGCATCGTATCCATGAAAGCAGTGCGCACTTCGTCACCTACTTCGAAACAGGCCTGTGAGATACCGGGACCAATCCATGCCAGCAGTTGTTGATTGGGCGATTTCATCGTCGCCAACGCCGATTGAATGACTCCCGCCTGCAGACCACGCCAACCGGCATGTACCGCGCCGACTTCGCTGCCCTCGCGATTACACAGCAGAACAGGCAGGCAATCCGCGGTCATCACTACCGCGATGGTGCCGGGAACCCGCGTGACCGCGGCGTCGGCATCGCGTGTGATTTCCTGCTCGAGTGTCACCGTACGAATGCCATGGGTTTGATTGATCCAGCAAGGTTCAGCTGGAAGTTCAAGTTGCTGCCGCAGCAGTTCGCGGTTCTGCACAACCCTCGCTGCGTCATCACCGACATGTAGCGCCAGGTTCAAGCTGTCAAATGGTGCTGCACTGACGCCACCCGTGCGGGTAGTGCAACAGGCACGAACCCCGGGGGGGGAATTCCAGTTTGGCAGAATGGTTTCAATCATATTTGATCAGCGCGTCGAGCAAGTGTTGGAAATCGTCCGGCAGCGGCGCTGTAAAGCTGACCATCTCGCGACTACGCGGATGTTCAAAACTGAGTCGCTCGGCATGCAGGGCCTGGCGCTTGAAGCCCTGAATCAACTGCCGCAATGTATCGTCGACTCCGGCCGGGATACGCGCGCGCCCACCATAGACCGTATCACCAAGCAAGGGATAGTTGATATGCGCCATATGCACCCGAATTTGATGAGTGCGCCCGGTCTCGAGCTGCAATTTGACCAGGCTGTGATGGTTAAATTTGCGTGCTACCTGGAAATGTGTAATCGCGGCTTTGCCGCCATTGAGTACCGCCATCTTTTTTCGATTCTGCGGGTGGCGACCGATACCCGTTTCGATAGTTCGTCCCGCGGTAACGACTCCCTGGGTCAGTGCAACATACTCACGTTTCACCAGCCGCTGCTGCAGCTGTTCAACCAGCCAGCTATGCGCGGTAAGATTGCGCGCTACCACCATCACCCCGGTTGTATCCTTGTCGAGGCGGTGCACGATACCGGCACGCGGCAATTGCTCGAGGCGCGAATCCCGCGCGAGTAAACCATTGACCAGGGTTCCGTCCTGATGACCGGCAGCGGGGTGAACTACCAGATTTGCAGGCTTGTTCACTACAAAAATATCTTCATCCTGATGTAAGATACCGAACTCGATTGTTTGCGGCTGATCTGAAATTCTGACTTGCGCGGGAACATCCAGATCGATCAGGTCGCCACTGTAGACTTTTTGCCTGGGTTTACAGGGTTCATGGTTGATACAGACGAATCCATGTTGAATCCATTGCTGAATTTTACTGCGTGAATAGTCGGGTAATAACTGGTGCAGGGCATTATCGAGGCGGCTCCCAGCCTGGTGTTTTTCGATATGGAAACTTTGCTGAATTAATTTCATGCGCTGGTTATACTGTTTGTTGGTTTGTTCAGCAAGTGATCCACCCCTGACAAAGAAGTTATGACAATGCGTTTCATTATATATATCGCTATCGCACTTAGCCTGGCTGGCTGTGGTCCTGATAAGAGCCAGGTTGACGTCACCGCGGACTGGAGCGTGGAAAAATTTTACCTTACCGCTCGGGCAGAACTCGCAGCAGAAAACTACCTGACTGCAATCGAGCACTACGAGACGCTCGAATCGCGTTTTCCTTTCGGTAAATATGCCACCCAGGCACAGATTGATGTTGCCTATGCTTATTACAAGTTCGATGAGCCGGATTCGGCGATCACCGCGCTTGATCGTTTCATCAAGCTTCATCCCCGCAACCCGTCGGTAGATTATGCATATTATCTTAAGGGACTGGTCAACTTCGAACGTGGTGGCACAGTACTGGACGTAATATCAGAACGTGATTTGTCAGACTTTGACAGGGAACTTTTGCTTGCTGCCTACAATGATTTCCGCGTACTGACAGATCGCTTTCCAGACAGTAAATATGCGACTGATGCACACAAACGGATGGTTTTTCTGCGCAACGAGCTGGCCCGATCGGACTTGATGATTGCCAGCTATTATGCATCTCGAGACGCCTGGGTTGCAGTAACCAATCGCACCAAGTTCATCTTGCGAAATTACCAGGGATCGAGCGTGATCAAGTCGGCTCTTGAACTACAGCTCAGGGCTTACCAGGCTCTCGAACTGGAAAATCTCGCCCAAGATACGCAGCGCATTATCGATTTGAATTACAACAAGGGCTCCTGATGGAGTATCGGCAGCTCGGCAACAGCGATATTCGCGTCAGTGAGATTTGCCTGGGTTCGATGACCTGGGGCACGCAAAATAGCACCGCCGAAGCACACGCCCAGATAGAATTCGCACTTGATCACGGGGTCAACTTCATCGATACCGCGGAGCTATATCCGGCAACCCCGATGAGCGCTGCAACGACCGGTAAAACCGAAGAAATCATCGGTAGCTGGTTACAGGCTTCGGGCAGGCGTGAGCAGGTCATCCTGGCCACTAAAGTCGCCGGGGAAGGGAACACCAATGTACAAGATGGCATCGATATCAGCCCGCAGAAAATACGCGCCAGCATTGAAAACAGTCTCAGGCGCCTGCACACCGACACTATCGATTTGTACCAGCTGCATTGGCCCAACCGGGGTTCGTATCACTTCCGTAATAACTGGCGGTACGACCCCACCAGTCAGAACAAGCAACAAACCCTGGATCATGTTTTTGCGGTCCTCGAATATCTGGGGGAGTTGGTGGCCGCGGGAACCGTACGCAGCATCGGCCTTTCCAACGAAAGCTGCTGGGGCACTTCCCAGTTCCTGCACATCGCCGAGACTAACGGGTTCCCCCGCGTGGTCTCGCTGCAAAACGAATATAGCCTGATGTATCGTACCCACGACCTCGACCTTGCGGAGTTATCGCATAACGAACAGGTCGGACTGTTACCTTTTTCACCATTGGCCTGCGGCCTGCTAACCGGTAAGTATGAAAATGGCGCCAGGCCCGATGGTTCTCGCCTGACCATCAACACCGATATGTTCGGTCGCGTGCGCGATGAAGTCTGGCCAGTGGTCGACTCATATGTATCGATTGCACGCCGACACGGGATCGATCCCGCTCAAATGGCGATCGCATTTTGCAATCAAAGACCTTTCGTGACTTCCAGCATTATCGGCGCCACCAGCCTCGATCAACTTGCGATCAATATCGGTGCCGCCGATCTTGATCTTGACGCAGAAGTGCTCGAAGATATCCAGGCCGTATATCGTAACTACCCGATACCCTATTAGTCGCATCCATGAACCAAACAGACATAGTGGCCGAAATGCGGGTATTGCCCGACATCGATGTCGAGTATGAAATCCACCGCCGGGTGGACTTCATCAAGTACCAACTGGAGCTTTCCAAGCAGAAAACACTGGTGCTTGGTATCAGCGGTGGAATCGATTCCTGTACCTGCGGCCGTCTCGCACAGCTCGCAGTCGAAGAACTCAACCGGGGTGCCAGCGGTTATCGCTTCATTGCGGTTCGTCTGCCCTATGCGACCCAGGCCGATGAAACCGATGCACAGCAGTCGCTGGATTTTATTCAGCCCAGCCATAGCCTGACGGTAAACGTCCAGCCCGGCAGCGATGCAATCCATCAATCGACCATGGCAGCCCTGCATGCAGCAGGTCTGGGCGATCTAAGCGAAAATATCCAGGATTTTGCCAAAGGTAATGTCAAGGCACGCATGCGCATGATCGCGCAATACGAAATCGCCGGATTACTCGGCGGACTGGTGCTCGGCACCGATCATTCTGCTGAAAGCGTCACCGGCTTCTACACCAAGTATGGCGACGGCGCCTGTGACCTCGCTCCCCTGTTCGGCCTCAACAAGCGCCAGGTTCGACAGCTGGCAGCACAACTTGGCGCGCCGCAAGGAATTATCACCAAGGCGCCGACCGCAGATCTCGAAACCCTCGATCCTTCAAAATCCGACGAAGACGCACTCGGTCTAAGCTACGATCAGATCGATGATTTCCTCGAAGGCAAAAAAATCGATCCCGCAACCGAGCAACGCATCATCCACATCTTCCTCACCACCGCGCACAAACGACAGCCCATCGCCACCGTCTACGATCAGTAACCACCTGCTCCTGAAATCTAAAGGAACCCAGCCAGCTACAGGCGAATGGGCATATAGCAGCAGCGACTCCCGCCGGAATCGCTGCAACTGTTGCTTGTTATCTCTGGTTTATCAGGACTCTGGCGTATACCAGATGGGAGAAGTATAAGCCCGTTCCTGGGTAGAAGTCGGTGCCCCTTCGGGTATATCGACACCATAGCGGAAGGCATCATAAGTGCTCCAGCGCGGCGTCGGGATTTCGAGAACCCTGGCATAATAGAATGCCTTCTGCTTTGCATCGAATTCCGGGTCAGTCCATACCACACCAAGTTCAGATGCACCGATGCTGTTAATCCAGTTCGCGTTAGCGACATCAACGGTATTACCCACAGGAGGCAGTTTGCCATCGACAATCGCTCGCTCTCCAGCCCAGACAACCTCATAGACTTTTTCCTGGGTTTTTCCGGCGGCGTCCATCCAGCCTTTTACGATTTGAATCCGGTCCAGGTTCGCGCCCTCGGGATCACGCAAGGCGTAAACCATGAAACTGGGCGCTTTAGCGTCTTCCGGCTTAACCCGCAGATCACCGCCCATGGGCACACCTTTCTCATAGCCGAGTCGGACCGGCATGCGCGAATTTAAATCCTGCTCGATGAAATCCCAGCCACCGAATAAGCGCACACTCATGCGCGGGCCAGTCGTGCCATAGACTTCCTTGCGTTGCATCGCATCGAAAATAGCCTCGCGCGTATTATCTGTCGCCCACACCGCACCGAGACCGGAGGCTACCATTTGCCATCCCATAATCTTGCCATTTTCATTTTCCATGAAGGGGTGGCTCATCCTGCCGGGTTTGGGTTCGTACCCGGTATGCTTGCCGAAAAAATTATCTTCTTCCGCGGTCGCGAGGGAGGTATGACTGTCAGTCGCGCCGACAACGCCAAACTTATAAGGATTAGTACCGAGCTTTGCTTCGATTGCCAGCCCTCTTTTTAACGCTTCGCGAGCATATTCCCCGGCCAGCATCGCGTCGGTCTTGGCTTCGGAAACATCCAGATTGCCGATGTCCCAGTTTTCATAGTTAGCGAATTCGTCGTCAGGCGACAGGAACGGATGCGCTTCACCGTCCCCCTTGATCTGGGTAATTTCGTAGAGGGGTTCCCACTTTATGCGCTCGGTAACATAGGTGTCGTCCAGTTTGGTACCCTCCCACTGGGCTTCGAGCGGAAACATGATGCCATTGGAAAGATTGCCATTGTGCGCGATGGCGAGGATTTCACCCTGTGTTCTTTCCTCGTAGTTGGTCAGGTACTTCCATAGATCACGCGGATTCGGCGACCCGACCGGTGCTTGCGTGGTATAGGGCACAACCTGTCGCGCGCGGGTGGGGCCGTCGCGCATGATGACGACGCGGTGCATATTGGCGCCCTTCACCAGCGAGGTCCATTCAAAACCGATGAATGCGGTGAAACGACCCGGATCGTTAAAAGTTTCCGCGTCAGCGATTACCTTTTCCCAGAGGTTCTTGTAGGTCTTCGAACCCGGAGAATACTGTGCGATCATTTCGGGATCCATCTTCGCCTGCGAAAAAGTCTCGATCAGATCTAACGCTGCGGCAACGGCCGCGTCTCCACCTTCGGACATGCCTTTGTTCCACCGGCGGGCCTGTTCGTAAGCCAACAAGCTCGGTTTACCACTGGCGATATCACCTATCATACCCATACCGTCCGAATGATCGGCGATAACCAGCCAGTCCAGGGGACGCGACAGCCGTACGGCCTGGCCCGTGGAACTGACGACTTCCTCGCCACGCGCGAGGCGATAAGCTTCCGTTGGCGGCAGGCGATTACCAAACAGGCCCGCATCCATCGATAACGAGGTGTGCAAATGAGAGTCGCCCCACAGCGGCCTTTCCGGGAAATTGCGTTTGGCGTAAGGAGAGTAAGCTTTGCCGGTATAGGCGTCTGACAATAGCGCGGCTGTTGGCTTGCCTGCGTCTTGCGCCAGTGCCGGCAATAATACCGATAACGTGAGTGCACCGAGTGCGGGTAAAGCGTTCCATTTCATCTTTTGATCGTCCTGTTGGGGAAACTTCCAAGATACTACCTGTTGCCACGATGGGCAATGCAAGTCCGGTGATTTTTTCTAGAAGATGTTGATTGATCAGTTGATCAGGGACTGCGTGACTAGTCCTCAATCAGTTCCCATTGGGACGCAGCAGAATATTGACACTGAATCGATGTTTGCTCCACCGGAGATCGGGTGGCATTGGAGTTCGCCTCAGGATCGATCTTTTCCGTTTCCATCATTACCCGATCATTTTCTATATGATACGAGCTCACCAGGCGATAATCACTGCCACCCACTTCCGTGATAAGAGGCTCTGTTTCGACTTCAAGAAAAACCGCCAGATTTTGATTCCATGTGTCAACATCGGCATCGCAGGTATAGATAATCACGGCTTCGTCACGTTCATCCCCGCACAGATTCCCGAATTGAGCTTCTCCGGGATAAAAGTAACAGGTCTTGCCGATGTTATTTAAAATTTTGATGTGTCGCTCATAGCGCTCAATCTGATCAAGTAGTATCGACTTTACTTGCTCACCCGAATCGCACTCCCATCCCAGGGAACCCAGTTTCTCAACCAGATCGATTGCCCTGGAGTCGCAATAGTTCGCATCGTTACGAGCATCCCATGGAAAGGTCGCGACGGAAGCCCTGGTATACTTGACCCGGCAGGCAAATTCCGAGTTCCTGACTACCTCCACCGACCGCGTAGCACCATCTTTTTCACAGGCGTAACTTATGTCATCGTCACTCCCCAGCGAGTGAGGGCTTGCGAAAACACTACAGAAAATAAATATGCTGGAGAGGTACAACTTGTTTGATCCGGCAATCATACTTGCTTGTCCTCCATCCGCTATTCCAGAGACAGTATACCTGTTAACAACTGACAGATATAAGACCATTCCTGGTCAAGAATTATGTTGTCGGTAGAAATGGCGCTACAGGGAGGAATAATTTTCCTCCTCTACCATCCTGCCGTCACGCAGATGCAGGATGTTGTCGGCAAGGTCGATCACCACCGGATCATGGGTTGAAACGATCAGGCTGGACGCCTGCTCCTGCATCACCTCCAGCATCAGCTGGATGAGATCGCGAGCCGTGTCCGAATCGAGACTCGCCGTCGGTTCGTCGGCGAGGAGTATCTGCGGTCGGTGTGCTACCGCGCGCACGAAAGAAACCCTTTGCACTTCTCCACCCGATAACTCGCCTGGTAAAGCGTGCTGGCTGTCGCGCAGGCCTACTCTTTCAAGTAGCCCAAGTACACGTTCGTCGCTCTCTTTCCTGGCAACGCCGTTGAGGGCTAGCGGGAAGCCGACATTCTCGTACACGGTAAGATATGACAGCAGGTTGCCGAACTGGAAAACGAAGCCGAGGTGTTGCCGCTGGAACAGCGACAGCGAGCGTCGTGACAAGGCAAGGATATCCTGCTCCAAACAGTCGACCCTGCCACGGTCTGGTCGTTCCAGTCCACCGATACAGTTGAGCAGTGTTGTTTTGCCTGAGCCGGATTTACCTACCACGGCCAGGGCTGAGCCTTGCTCGACGGTGCAACCGACGTTGCACAGGGCGTCAACCTGTCTACGCCCCGACTGGTAGGTCTTGCTTACACCCTGAACCCGAACCAAGCGTTTAAATCCCCCTCAGTATGTCAGCAGTTCTGCTGCGAACCACCAGCACCGCGGGCCAGATGGGTGCCGCCAGACCAAAGCAAAACGCTATCATTGGCGGCGCCCACAGGGAATACACGGTCAGCCTCGGGATCACCACGCCGGATACGGCAAAGTAGCGGTTATGCGAGGTAAAGGCGGTCAGGTCGATGCCCGTAATACCAACCAGGTAAGTCACCACGGCTCCCAGCGCCACACCGCAGCAGGCTGCGACAAAGATCATCATGCCCACTTCAGCAGCGATGAGGAAACATATTTCCAGCGGGGTCACGCCCATCGCCTTGACGATGCCGTACTCCCTGAGGTTCTTGAGAATAAAGATCACGAACGCGGACGAGACCCCCAGGGCCACCAGTCCGAACACGATGAACATAACGATGGACATGGAGACGTAGTTCAGATCTATGAGCTGGCGTAGATCGGGCATCAGCTCGCGCCAGGTCCTGAAATTTCCGGACTCACTCAAGTGCCCGCGGTATTGTGAAACTACGCTCTCGGGTTCCACCCCATCCTGTAGAAATATTGCCGCCGACCATCCGGTAGTAGTATCAGGGATAATTTCCAGCGGGCTAAATGCCAGGCTTCGGTCGAGCTTTTCAACACCCGTTCGGTACACTCCTGCCACCACCAGGATCACCGGTGGAGAGTCCATGTTGTGGCGAAAACGTACCTGATCGCCGGGGCTCAGCTGGAGCCGCTCAGCCAGGTACCGGCTTACCAGGATTTCAGCTTTGCCAGCCTGGGGGTACCTGCCAGCCACTATCTTGCGCCACAGTGCCGTACTCCTTACCTCCTCGGCCGGGTCGCTGGCGACGAGCGTGATCCGCTCGAAGCGATCGTTCTGTTGCAGTAGCCCCTGGCTCTCGACCCGCTTGACCACCGCAACAACCCCTTCGCTCATCAGGCTGGCAGGTTCCAGGTCCATTGCGAGCTCGAATCCGGACACGTGACCCGAATACAGGCTCACTGAATTTCGCACCATCGCATCGTTGACGCCCACAGCCATGGAGGAAAGGAAAATCAGGGTGGCGACGGACAGCAGTACCATCAGCGAGAGGACGGCGGTGGTTCGCTTCGAACGCAGCAGAAACAGGCCGGCGATGCGTATCCAGAAGCCGATGGCGCCTAACTTCATGCGACCGTATCAAGCATAAAGCGGTCTGCACCAATCCGCTCTATGAGCAATTCTATGATGGGTTGTGCAAGTTGCCTGTGCTCTTTCGCGAACAAATCCCGTGTGCCGGCCTCGAGGTAATCTCGAGCCGTCATTACTGCACGCTGGCGGGCACGGGGGAAAGCCAGCAGCAAGCCTGCTTCGTCTTCGCTGGCGGGCAGCTCCCGCAACCAGTCCTGAAGACGGGCTGGTTCAGCGGAATCGGTATCATGGCAGATCAGGGATGCAGCATAATTGTGCCTTTTCATACGCAGGTCGCTAGCCAGGTCAACCATGTCGTCGAGAACCTGGCAGCCCATACCCAGTTGGTACAATGCCTGGGTTGTTCTGTCGATAGTTCCGACATCGATGTCCTCAAGCAAGGCTGGTAACGTCCACGGGCATTGAAACAAAAGCCCTGTCTTGTAGTGATGCACAACGCGCAGCACTTCATCCGGAGGCAGCCTGTGCGTTATGCCGGCCTCCTCCCCGGCCTCCTGCGCACCGCTGGACAGCAAACCATGCAGCGAAGCCGAACTCGCAGCTCGGACCTGGTCAGCAGTCAACTCACCACGCTGATGGTTATCGATTAACAGATCAAACAGCACCCGGTCCGAGGCCATGATGTCGAGCACGGAGCGAAACCGTGTGCCTTCTGCGGGCAAGTCGGTGTCGAGGGTTTGCTTGTACTCATCATCGAGGAGGTTGTCACAGCCGGTCACCATGCCACGCAAGCACTGGTTGACTGCGGCGTAAAATACTCGTCGTGGCCTGGTCATCCCGGCCTGCAGGTAGGAATACAGGAACAACGTGGAGAACAGGTTTGATTCGATGGCAAAGTACTCGGGGCGCGGGGGACAAAGCTGTACGTCGCTGTCCAGCAGGATCTTTTCGGCGCTCGACCAATAGAGTGAAAGCGCTTCGTGAATTTCATCACCAAACGTGGACAATGAACCGAAGGTGCGCAAGGTTTCGTCGCCATCCGTTGGTTGATTCCTGCGCACATGGTTCATCGCTCACACTCTCCTTAAGATAGTGACAGCCAGAGGCCAATTCCGAGGCTAGTATACCCATTAACAACTAACGAGTTATATGATCATCCCTGGCCAGTCTAAATAGAGACAAGAGTAATGACGTGAGTCAATCGAAAGGCAGGTTCGTCCTGGTAGATAGTGAAAAGATTTCTTGTTGCGCTTATACTCGGGATAATTTTCAGTGACGGAGAGCATGATGAGCGTGGACGGAATTTGGCAAATTGAAATGCTGGGCGCCTTTGGCTGGGAAAATGTGTCAACAGCATTCATGGAAGATGGGACCTACAAGGCCGCATCCCAGGACAATTACTCTGTTGGTAACTACCAGGTCTCAGAGAATAAGATCAAGGTGTCAACGCATCATGTTTCATATGGACAGGCCCGAACCCTGTTTGGCGCCAAAAACAAGGAGATAAACCTAAACATCGAAGGTGTCGTCGACGGAGGCCGAATTACCGGCCAGGCGACAGATGATCAGGGTAAATTCTTTATCACGTTTCGCGCTACCCGGCTGGCAGATCTGCCGTAATTTTCGCGACCCTTTTCGCTATCAGGCGTTGAGGACGGACTCGGCCTGCAGGTCGGCGTGATAAGAGGAGCGCACCATCGGGCCACTGGCGACCTGGTCGAAACCGATTGACTCGGCATAGGCGCCGAGCTGGTCAAATTCGGCGGGCGTAACAAAGCGTTCCACGGCAAGATGATCCAGGCTCGGTTGCAGATACTGACCCAGGGTCAGCATGTTGACCTGGTGCTCACGCATGTCGCGCAACACCTGTTTAACCTCTTCAATTTCTTCGCCAAGCCCAAGCATCAGGCCTGACTTGGTCGGAATCTGTGGATGCATTTGCTTGAATTTCTGCAACAGATCGAGCGACCACCTGTAGTCTGATCCCGGGCGGATTTTCTTATACAGCGAAGGCACCGATTCAAGGTTGTGATTGAACACATCCGGGGGCGCGTTAGTCATGATTTCGAGCGCCACATCCATGCGCCCACGAAAATCCGGGGTCAATATTTCGATCTTCGTGGTGGGATTCAGTTTGCGCGTTGCGGCAATACAATCGACAAAATGTCCGGCGCCACCGTCGCGCAAATCGTCGCGGTCTACCGAAGTGATAACGACATAACGCAGTTCCATATCGTGAATGGTGCGGGCCAGGTTAGCCGGTTCATCGACATCCAGCGGATTGGGCCGGCCGTGGCCGACATCGCAAAATGGACAACGCCGGGTGCAGATGTCGCCCATGATCATAAAAGTCGCGGTGCCCTTGGAAAAACATTCGCCAAGGTTAGGACAGGAAGCCTCTTCGCAAACCGTATACAGACTATTTTCACGCAGACGCGCCTTGAGCTGCTTGACCCGATCCCCAGTAGGCGCTTTGGCGCGAATCCAGGACGGTTTACGTTGCACGGTTCTGGAAGGCACGACCTTGATCGGGATGCGTGCGACCTTGTCGGCACCCTTGAGCTTAACCCCTTGTACTACCTGATTTTTTTTCAATTAAATTCCCGCTTAGTATTTCGGCCAGCCTGAGGCCCACCCGTTCGACGCTATCGGTAACTCCAAATTCGCGTAATTGGGTAACCGCGAGACCCTGGTAACCGCAAGGATTGATACGGCTGAAAGGTTCCAGGTCCATGCCGATATTCAGACTGAGGCCATGATAACAACATCCCTTTCGAATACGCAATCCAAGTGCGGCAATCTTGGCCTGATCGACATAGACGCCGGGCGCACCGGGCCGTGTATGCGCCACTATACCGTAGTCATGCAGCAAATCGGTGACCGACTTTTCAATTTTCGCGACCAGTCCCTTGACCCCCAGATCCAGCCGCGTGATATCAAGCAGGCAATACAGAAGCAGTTGTCCCGGGCCGTGATAGGTGATCTGGCCGCCACGATCAATCTGCAATAGCGGAATGTCACCGATATCCAGCACATGTTCGGCACGACCATTCAGGCCCTGGGTGAAAATCGGAGCATGCTCGGTAATCCAGAGTTCATCGAGGGTTTCCGGGTTACGCCGATTAGTGAAATCTTTCATCGCATCCCAGGTATCCCGGTAATCGGATCTACCCAGGTTCCTGACTTCGATAAGGTTTCGTGAAAACACTACAGTGATCGTTAGCTGGTAAAACTCTATAGAGACATTACGACCTGTTCGCAGTCGTATAAATCCTGGTAAATTTGTTCCAGCTGCTGTTGACTGTGAACCGTAAAAGTAAAGGTTAAAGCCAGATATTTGCCACCCCTGCTGGATCTCCGGCGGACATCAATATGTTCCGCCTGCGGGCACCTGGTCCTGATCAGATCCAGTACCACGGGCTCGAAGTCGTCGGACTGATTACCGAACACCTTAAGCGGAAACTGGTTGGGGTACTCGAGCAGCGCCAGCGCTGACTCGCCAGGCTCCAGCTTACCGGCCACTAGCGGAACATCAGTTTGATGCGATCCATTGCCCAGACAAAAAGACTGCCTTCATCGACCGACTGCATGGCCACGATATTTTCACTGAGGACCTGCTCGTCATCCAGGGTAATGCTGACCTGACCAAGTTGCTGCCCCTGGGTTACCGGCGCCGATATCTCACGATCAATCTCCATCGAGATGTCCAGTTCCCGATAACGTCCGCGAGGAATGGTAATATAAATATCCTTGCCGACACCCATGCTGACCTGCTCCTGCTCGCCGTACCAGATTCTCGCGCTTTGCAGTACTTCGTCGGTACGATAAAGTCGGTGGGTTTCATAGAAACGGAAACCGTAATTCAACAGCGCTTGACTGCTCTGGGTTCGCGCCTTGTCGGAATCAGTACCAAGCACAACCGAAATCAAACGCATTTCATCACGCTGGGCAGAGGCTACCAGGCAATACCCGGCCGCTTCTGTATGACCGGTTTTTACCCCGTCCACCGTTTCGTCACGCCACAACAGGCGATTGCGATTATACTGGCGGATCTCGTTAAACGTGTATTCACGCTCTTTGTAATATTGATAGGATAACGGAAACTCCCGGATTACCGCTCGGGTCAGGGTCGCGATATCGCGCGCACTGCTGTAATGATTTTCGTCCGGCCATCCGGTGGCATTGACAAAATTGGAGTTGGTCATGCCCAGCAGCTTGGCCTGGTGGTTCATGTAACCTGCAAAAGCCGACTCGGAGCCGGCGATATGTTCAGCCAGCGCAACGCTGGCATCGTTACCGGACTGTATGATCAATCCCTTAAGCAAGTCTTCGACTGACACCTGCTTGCCAACTTCGACGAACATCTTCGATCCTTTCATGCGCCAGGCCTTTTCGCTGATAATCACCATTTCGTCCAGGGTGATATCGCCAGCAGCGATCGCCTTATCGACCAGGTAGGCGGTCATCAACTTGGTAATACTGGCCGGTTCGACGTGATCGTCCGGGTTCTTTTCGGCAAGCACTCTGCCGGAGTCAAAATCAACCAGGAAGAAACTCGTTGCGCTCAGCGCAGGTGGATCCGGAATCGGTTTGGCGGCCGCCCAGCTGGATGCGGTATACAGCAGGGCCAGGAGGCAGGTAAAAAGCGACACGATCTTCATTATGATTTACGGTCTGGAGGTGTGAAAGGAGACGCGATTGTAACGATCACGGTAAATGCTCACAAGGTTTATTCAGCATCGTCCTGCACCACGATACGTGCAGTTTGAAAACCCTTGCCTTTGAGTCGCCTGACAATCGCGTTGGCTTCGTCGATATCGAACAGCGGTCCTACCCTAACGCGGTAATAGAGCCCGCTATCGGTTTGCCGGCGTGAGATTTGTGCCGTTGCTTCGTTAGCGTCGAGCAGGTTCTTGACCAGGTTACTGGCGTTGACATGACTGGAGAAAGAACCCATCTGGATAAACAGGGGGATATCCGGCTGCAAATCCTTGCTTAACGGTATGGTACGCACAACGCTGGTTGGCAGGGCCTGTCCCGGGCCGACAGTACTGATCTCCACTTTGGCGGTTCCAGGTCCATCCACGCCCAGTTTTTTTGCCGCGGCGTAGGACAGGTCGATTATTCGGCCGGCGACAAATGGCCCCCTGTCATTGACCCTGACCACCATTGAGCGACCGTTGTCGAGATTTTTTACATGCACATAAACTGGAATCGGTAGAGTCTTGTGCGCTGCTGTCATCGCATGCATGTTATAGACTTCCCCACTCGAGGTCGGTCGACCATGAAACTTGGTCCCATACCAGGAAGCGATACCGCGCTGCACGAAACCATCGGAACTGTCGAGTACGTGGTAACGTTTGCCAAACACGACATAGGAGGACGGGTTTCCCCGTTTCGATTTTGTCGTCTTTGGTGTCGTCGACGCCTGTCCTTGCCCTGGGTCTCTAATCGGTACGCCGAAGGTACAGGCGGTAAGCGTGAATACTGCCAGCAACAGAACGCAGAGAACTAGCCTCATGTTTCCTTTTTGTACTCGTGACTGATTAATTTGGCGAGCTGGTAAACCGCCATAGCGTAAAGTTCGCTATGGTTGTAACGCGTTATTACATAAAAATTCTGGAATCCTACCCAGTATTCCGCATGATCTTTCTGTTCCAGCCTGACCAGCGCCACCGGCGTCTCCTCGCTAATCGTAAACTTGGAAACCAGACCTTTCTGTTTTAGCTCCGCCCAGGTATAGCCGGGTTTGACGCCAGGCTCAAGACTGTCGGCCGAATTACCGTCAGTGACTTCCAGCGGTCGTGCAACGCGTCCATCGCGCTGCCATCCGTGCTTGACAAAATAGTTAGCGACGCTGCCGGCGATATCAGGAATGCTGTCGAACAGGTTGGTTTGCCCGTCCTGGTCAAAGTCGATAGCATAGTTGCGATAGCTGGAGGAAATGAATTGCGGCATCCCCATTGCACCGGCGTAAGACCCGCGTAGTGCCCTGGCATCAAAGCCCTGCTCCTTGGCGAGCAACAGAAACTGTTCCAGTTCCACGGTAAAAAACTTTGCGCGTCGAGGGTAATCAAAGGCCAGCGTTACCAGGCTGTCGAATACGGGATCCTTGCCGCGGTAAATCCCGTAAAAAGTTTCAACGCCTATAATCGCCACAATGATTTCCGTGGGCACACCTGTTTTCTCGCTCACCTCGGTCAGCAGCTCTCGATTTTCCCGCCAGAATTTAACACCGAGATCGATCCGCTTGTCCTTGATGAAAATACCCTTGTACTGGTACCACTGGAGTTCCTTCTCAGCGGGACGGTCAAGCTTTGCGAACAGGTGCTCCTGCTTTTCAACACTGCCAAACAAATCAACCAGTTCCTGTTCGGTATAGCTGGTTTCTGCGGCGATACGCTGCACGAAAGCAGCTACGTCCTGGCGTCCCTGGTAATCACCAGCAGTAATTTCCAGCGCGGATGCTAGCGGTGCAACAAATAGAGACAGAACTAAAATTAATTTTTTCATCAACCCAAAAATCGCTTCGCCGATCGAATCGACATAATTAAACCAAAACCCATCATCAGGGTAACCATTGACGTACCACCGTAGCTAATCAACGGCAACGGTACGCCTACAACCGGTAGCATACCGGTAACCATACCGGTATTGACAAATAAATAGACAAAAAATGTCAGGCTAAGTGCACCGGCGAGCAGGCGCCCAAAATTTTCCTTGGAATGCGCTGCGATATATAGTCCGCGAAAGATAATTGCCAGGTAAATTAAAATCAACACAGCACTGCCAAAGAAACCGAATTCTTCGCCAAATACAGAAAAGATAAAGTCGGTAGATCTTTCCGGAATAAAATCCAGCTGTGATTGTGTACCATTCAGCCAACCCTTGCCATAAACGCCACCCGACCCAATCGCTATCTTGGACTGGATTATATGATATCCGGACCCGAGTGGGTCAGTTTCCGGGTCGAGCAGGGTTAAAATGCGCTTGCGCTGGTAATCGTGCAACGCAAACTTCCACAACAACGGCGCCATCGCCGACATTAAGACCCCGAGACTGATTATTACGCGCCAGCGAACACCGGCGAGAAACAATACGAAGAAACCGGCGCTACCCACCAGGATCGCAGTACCCAGATCAGGCTGACGGGCAATCAACAGCACTGGGATCAGCACCAGTATCGACGAAACCATCAATTCCTTCAGGCCCACGGGCAGCACTCGATTAGCCAGGTAAGTCGCGACAATCATCGGTACCGCGAGCTTCAGAATTTCCGAGGGCTGGAACCGTACAATGCCAAGATTGAGCCAGCGCTGAGCGCCCTTGCCGACTTCACCATAGAACATGACCGCAACCAGCATAGCCACTCCGGCAAGGTACAGCCAAATCGAGATTTTGCGGATCATGCGCAGCGGAATATTGGCGACGGCAATCATCAGCAGCAGCGCAAAAACGATGCGCGTCGATTGCCGAATCACGATCGCCTGGTCCGCACCGCTCGCGCTATACAACACCATACTGCCAAACAGAGCCAGCACAATCAGCAGCGACAACAGTACCGGATCCAGGCGCAAGGCATCCATAGCGCGCCGCGAATACGAGATCGATGCAGAATCCAGTACCTGATTCATGATTCGTCCAGTAAATAGGCATCCATGATACGGCGCGCGATGGGCGCCGCTACCGAGCCGCCGTGGCTACCATTTTCAACGATGACAGCGACTGCAATCTGCGGATCATGAGCGGGTGCATAACTGATGAACAGTGCGTGATCACGCAGTTTTTCGGCGACTGTTTCTTCATCGTATTCTTCTTCCTGCGCGATTCCGAATACCTGCGCGGTGCCGGTTTTCCCCGCCACCTGGTACTGAATTCCCTTGTTGATAACACGCGCGGTTCCCCGCAAGCCATGCACGACACTAATCATGGCATTGTGTACATGTACCCAGTTCTGTTCGTTTTTTAACTGGTAAGGCTCCACCACCTTGCTCGCATTTTTAACCATGGTGTAATCGGGTATCTTCTCGATCGATTTAACCAGACGTGGTTGATAGCGTACCCCCTTGCGCGAAAATGCCGCGGTGGAATTCGCTAACTGCAGCGGCGTCACCAGGAAAGCACCCTGACCGATTCCGGTAATCAGGGTTTCACCGGGGAACCATACCATGCCTTCGCTGCTGCGCTTCCATTCCCTCGACGGATACAGACCGTTACGCTCACCCGTGCTATCAACCCCGGTTTTAGTGCCAAAGCCGAACTTTGCCATGAACTCAGACATGCGATCGATACCCATCTCATGGGAAAGATCATAGAAATAAACATCGCAGGACTGGGTGATGGCATCGTGTAGATCCATACGGCCATGGCCTTGCTTCTTCCAGTCACGATACCTGCGTGGTTCATTCGGTAATTTGTAATAGCCGATACAGTATTTTTTCTGATCTACTGTTTTCACCTTCTCTTCCAGCCCGCCCAGGCCAAGGAAAGGTTTGGAAGTAGATCCAGGGGGATACTGTCCCGAAAGCGCACGGTTAAACAGCGGACGCTTGATTGAATCTCGCAATGCATGGTAATTGTCAAAACTAATACCATTGACGAACAAATTGGGATCAAAAATCGGCATCGAAACCAGTGCCAGAATCTCTCCATTGCTGGGGTCAATCGCGACCACGGCACCGGTGTAATCCGCGAAAGCCTCCTCGGCAATCTTCTGCAAGCGGGAATCGATGGTTAAATGCAGATTGTTACCCTGTACCGGAGGCGATTCGCTGAGCACACGCAGGGTGCGGCCCCCGGCATTGACTTCAACCTGTTGCACACCTACCGCCCCGTGCAGTTCATTTTCATAGAACTTCTCCAGGCCGAGTTTGCCGATGTGAGTCGTGCCCGCGTATTCATTTTCATTGACTTTGCCGAGATCCTTTACATCGATACGACCGACATAGCCGAGCGCATGCACCGCATGCGCACCCTGCGGATAATTACGGGTTAAGCGTGCATTAATTTCGACGCCTTCAAATCTATGTAAATTAACCGCTAGCCGTGCAACTTCCTCGTCCTTCAGGTTAAGCCGCAGCGGAATGCTTTCGAAGGGTCGACGACGTTTCGAAAACTGCTTGAAGCGTTTCAGATCCTGCTCGGTATAGTCGATGTACTGCTTCAGTTGCAGCAGCGTGTCGTCGAGATTCTCGACCTGCTCGGGCACGATTTCCAGTCGATAGGCAGGCAGGTTATTTGCCATTACGACGCCATGGCGATCAAATATCAGCCCGCGAGTCGGGGGCAATGCTTTAATGCGAATACGATTACTGTCTGAAAGTGTCGAAAAATGCTCGTGCTCGATGATCTGCAATACGTACAGCCGGCCCAGCACAAGACTCAGCAAGATGACCGTAAAAAACGCCGATAACGCCAGGCGGCGTCGAATCAGTCGGTTCTCGAGGAAATCATCTTTTAGCTGCTCTCGCTTCGACATTGAAACGGATTTTACCTTTGGGACTGCGGATCATTGGCGGATGTGCGGA
>Ga0209165_10000133_pt1 | contig 33988 bp, 33 predicted proteins | sample tdAd001_FD_187122 | JGI IMG/M metagenome (GOLD analysis project Ga0209165, IMG submission 187122) | Marine sediment microbial communities from the Atlantic coast under amendment with organic carbon and nitrate - tdAd00.1 (SPAdes)... | ecosystem: Environmental > Aquatic > Marine > Coastal >... | reverse complement strand
ATTAATTTTCATGAACGAGAATGGAAACTAATTAACAGACATGTTGGAAATGGGTTTGTTTTTCTTACTCCTCATGAAACTGTTAGGTTAATTCGAAAGGAATTGAGTAATTATATTAGTTCAAAAATAATTCATGCAAAAGCCCCTTCCATGATTTCAGGATTTGAAGAACCAGTTAACCAATTAATTTCACTATCTAAAAAATTTGTAACTTACACGGTTACCACAGGAGAATATCCACCATGCATTAAACATGCTATTGAAATTCTGGAAAAAGGTGAAAATCTTCCTCATTCAGGAAGATTCATGTTGGCTACATTTTTGTTATCAAGAAATCAATCCGTAGAACAAATTGCTCCATTATTCAAAAATGCTCCTGATTACAATGAGCGAGTTACATTATATCAGCTAAATCACTTGGCAGGAACATCAGGAAGTGGTACTCAATATTCGTGTCCATCCTGTGAAAAACTGAAAACACAAAATCTCTGTTTTGCTATTCCTGAATGTAACAATATCTTAAACCCACTTCAATTTGGAAAAAAAAGAAAGTAAATGCAAGAAAAAGAAATTAAATTTTTAGAAGAATCCTTCAAGAAATATTATTTTGATCATTTTGATCTAATTCATGTTCCAGAAAGAACATCAGAACGTGAATTTGGATTTCAAAAATTCAATTCCGGTATGACGCGACATATCTCCTTAAAAAATAACCAGGAATTACATCTATTACTTATGCAAAATACCCCTTCAGATGTTTACTGTTCTAATGCATATTATTCATTTCCAAACTTAGCTATGAATGAAAAAGACTGGAAAGAAGCAGATCTAATTTTTGATATCGATGCTAAAGATCTTCAATTAGATTGTAGACAAAATCATAGTGTTACTAAATGTAATGAATGTAATCAAGTATCAAGTTCAAACGATCATTGTTCAAAATGTAATTCTAAAAAATTAGAAACAAAATCATTACCGTGCAAAAATTGTATGGATGGATCAAAAAAAGAGGTTGTCAAACTATCAAATATTTTAATTAATGATTTAGATGTTGAAAAAAATAACATTCATGTATATTTTTCAGGAAACGAAGGATTTCATGTTTATGTATATAATTCACAGTTTCAAGAACTCGGTTCAAGAGAAAGATCAGAATTAGTTGATTATATAATGTTTAGAGGTGCTATTCCTGAAACATTTGGAATGAAAAAATTAAAACCTAACCGGTCATCATTTCCTGAATTTGAAGAAAAAGGTTGGAGAGGAAGATTTTCAAAAGAAGTTTTTACCTCTAAATCAAAACGATCCAAAATAATTTCAGAATTAATTTCTACTGGATATTCAAATTTTCAAAAAAAATTAGAAGATATATCTACAATAATTGGGTCCCAAATTGATCCTAATGTTACAATGGATATTCATAGAATCTTTAGACTTCCAGGTTCTCTAAATAGTAAAAGTGGGTTAACCAAAATTTTATGCACAGATCTTCAAAAATTTGATCCTTATTCTGAATCATCTTTTCTAAGTGAAAACACTGTTGAAATCACGGCTAATTGCCCAATAGAATTTAAATTAAAAAATAAGAAATTTGGTCCATATTACGATGAAAATACCACGGTGCCAACTTATGCTGCAGCGTATATGATTTGTAAAAATTTAGCATTAATCTCTTAGATTTCTTTAGAAATAACAAATTATAGTTAAAAATTTGATCTTTTAATCCTTTAACATAGAAAATTAATGATTAAATTAATTTTATTCTGGTAAGACATTAATTTACCAAACCACAAGAAAGTTTGATTTTGTATAGCGCCGCCACTGATAAGCAAGCTCCACCTCCTGATGCTGGAAAATACATCCGTTTAGGAATTGTCGCATTAATTGTAATTTCAATTATTGTCATTGTCGGAAATCAGGCAGTAATACTTTCAATGAATTTTACTGAATTTGGCGACCAATTTACCAAGCCATTATACTACTCCCTTGTATCAACTCTAGTTCTTTCAGCTATTGCGCTTATACGAGTAAATATCATATCCAGATCTTCCATTTTTTGGTATGCAATTAAAACTGGAATTGGACTTATTGCCCAAGGACCACAACAATCAATATCAAATAGCATCCCTAGCTTTAAAGATTTCAAGTTAAGTACACCTCAATTTGTGATATGGCAAATTACCAAAATTTTGCTTTTTGGCGCATTTTTCGTAAATACAATGTTTGGATTTGCAGCAGTTTCTTTCCTTGATGGAAATACTTTAGGCATTGAAAACTTACCTGCATTATTCTCTTTACCATTTGTAACTCCAGATACCAATCCTAACTATGCATCAGACCAAGTGGTTCCAATGATTCCGGCTTTGATAATATTAATTCCCTCTGTATTGGCAGCGATTGGTCTTCGCTTAGTTTTGTATGTTGGAATTCATAGAATAATAGATGTAGTTACTTCATTCATTCAGGATTCTAACGAGGGAAAACCTAGATATCTAAATTATGTTTCCACTATAGAATCTATTTTCGGAATAGGAATTCTCTGGGTAGGGTTTAATCTATTTTTTACAGATCAGATAGATTACAACTCAAGATATGTTATAGGTGGAGTTCTACTAGTTGGATTTGCATTTTTAGCTTTTTCATTTGCCGATAGAATAAGATCTAGAGTTCTTACTCATATGTTCAAGAGAGATGTTTACATTAGAATTTTTACAATTTTAGTGATTGTAATTATAGTAATTGCAGTTATTTCAGTAAATAATAGCATTGCAGATTCTAAAAAAATTGAATATTTGGGTCCATACACGGCTCAGCAAATTGGTGTTAATCGATATCTTGGAGAATTAGACAACATACACGAAAATGAACATGATGTTAGATTAGAAAATATATCTCCAAATAACATAAAAAATTACGTTGGACAAAATAGCGATGTTTTAGATGTCATTAGAATTTGGGACTGGCAGGCAGCTTTTGCTAAATTAAAGCCTGAAATTGGGTTGATACCATATGTAGACTTTGAAGATAATGATATTCTTCGTTTTGATAACAATTTGTATTGGACTGCTTCTATGAAACCAATCTTACCAACAACTGTAGCAAATGAAAATAGATGGTATAATGAACACTTGGTATACACCCATGTTCCAAATGGATTTCTTACCCTTGATGCAACAGAAGGTCAAATTGTAGATAGTGGCGAATTTTTCAGTCAAAGAGAAATCTATTATGGTGAAGGCGGTCTTTTTGAAGAAACCTGGTCTGCATATCCAAACTCTAGAGGAGATGTTAGTGCAGAATTAGGAGGAATATTTTATGAGGGTGAAGGAGGATTAGATGTATCGCCACCATTAAGTTGGATTTTTGAACCGAATTTCTTACTTTCATTTCCAACAGAATCTGTCCATATAATGAGATACAAAGATGTACATGATAGAATGGAAATTCTATATCCTTACTTTTTGTATGACCTATTTGGTAAAGAGCTGGATTCTCTTCCTGTAACTGATGGTGAAAAAACATATTGGTTGGTTCCACTGATAATTGGATTTGATACAGGTGATGTACCATGGTCTGTAGGAAATCCTTACTTGCGATTAGTAGGATATGCGTTAGTTGATACACAAGATGGTAATATTCAATTATTAGAAACGGGTGATGATTTCTTTACTGAAATGTTCTCAGAGCAATACTCTGAACAATTTGTTCCAATTCCAGATTGGCTTGAAGAACAAATACGATACCCATCTGAACTGTTTAACTGGAAGACTGAAATGTATAACATTTACCACGTTACAGATGTTGAGACATTTATTCAAGCAAATGAATTTTATGAAATCCCAACTGGATTGGACACTTACTACATTGAAGCTAAACCACCTGGATTTGAAACAACTGAATTCATAGGTTTACTTTCTCTAGAATTGAGAGGATCTCAAGGAAGAAATCTTGCAGGTTATATGATCGTTGAAAATGATCTTACAAACCTGGGAAACTTACAATTCTATGAGGTTCCTCTAAACTCAACTACAAAATTAATTGGTCCTACAGCTGTAAGTGAAGCCTTAGATAGAGATCCTGAATTCGCTCAACTAAAGACACTTTTACGAAATCCTAGGATAGGTGATAATATTTTGTATAGAGTAGGTGAGTATGATGTTTACTTCATCCCTGTTTATACTGCTGGAGCTGGAGGAGTTGTTGCTCAACTTGGTACAATAGCAGCTGTAGGTGCAGCATTTACTGGAGAATATTATGTTGGTTTGGGTAATACTCAAGAAGAAGCATTTGAAGCCTACTTACAAAAAGTATCTGGAGTTGATTCAGCATCTTCATCGGATCCAACTTTTGTAGAACTGAACAGACAGGATAGAATTGATATTATAAGATCCACATTTGAAAATGAAGGAATCGAAATCTCAGAACCCACCACGATACAAGTTCCACTTTCATTTAGTGAAGGAGATATGTTCTTCTTTACTGAAAACGAACGTGATGATACTCAAGAATTCTTATCAGAATTCATCAACGATTTCGGTCTCCGAAAAAGTGAAAGAGTATTCATGTGGGAAGAGGAAAATAGTCTCAATATTGGTACAATAGTTGTTAAAGACAACATACCAGAATTGCATTATATTTCCGTTGAAGTAGGTGCTTAGCACCTATTTTTTTTGAAATTGAAATGTAATATCAATCTCAACTAAAAAATTTCCTTATTGAAACTGAAAACCTAAATTAACAATAAATTTTCTTTTTCTTATTGTTACTAGTAGTTGATAATGGTTCTATTTACACTCAAAATTTGATTGATTTTCTAAAGGAGCAGAAAATTTTATTTGAAAAATCATCTCCATATGAATTAGAAAAAAAACCATTAGAAAAATATAATTCTTTTATCCTTTCAGGACGAAGAAAGAATGAAAAAATAATTAATCAAATAAACTCAAAAATAATTAAACATTGTATCCAAAATGATAAAAAACTATTAGGTATTTGTTATGGGGCAGAAATCCTATCTCTTACTTTAGGTGGTACCATAAGAAAATTGGAAATTTCTCAAAAAGGGGATGAAGAAATTTCTATCCAAAGCAAAAATGTACTTATTAATGAAAAAATAAAAGTTTTTGAAAGTCACGGATTTGAAATTTCAAAACTCCCCCATTCATTGACATCAATAGCTGATTCAAAAAATTGTAAACATGAAATAATTCAATATAATGGAAAATTTATTTTTGGAACACAATTTCATCCTGAAATGACCCTAGATGGCAAAAATCTAATCCATAAATTTTGTTTTCTATGATTAGTTTTAATAACTCTCAGAATTTGTTTCATTGTTGGAATCTTCAAATCACGAACTTTTACTTCCTTTGGTTCAAGAAGAAAATATTTGCCTACCTTTACCAATTAATGTTGTATCAAAATATTGGAATATTGATCTTCCAATTGAAGAAGCTCTAGAAATAGCAAAACAATACCCTCCAGGTACAGGAAGTGTCTTAATAGAAGGAATTGAACTTGCTGAAAGAAATGGATTAGTATGTAAAATTCACCACTCTTCATTATCTGAATTAAAAAAAATAATAGATAGTGGCATACCTCCAATCGTAATTTTACCTGGGATTCCAGAAATTACCCAACATGCATCAGTGATTTCAGGCTATGATGATACTGAAAAAACAATTCTTCACTATATACAAAAAGGAAATCAAGAAGGAGAACAACAGGAAGGTGCAATTCCTCAAGAAATATTTGATAAAGAATGGTCCGAAGATGGTCGTTTATTGATAATTTTAGCTCCTGAAGATATTATTTCATCTTTAAACAATGAAAAAAAATCTAATGAAGAATCTAATCGTTTATGTTTAATGTCTGAAAAATTGAATATGCAAAAAGATTCAACAAATGCTTTAGAATCTTTAAAGAAAGCTATTGAATTAGATAGTAATAATTTTACTGCATTGCATTTGTTGGGAGGAATACTTAATGCACAAAATTCAGAAGATTGTATAAAATATTATCAAAAAAGTATCGATCTCAATAATGAATATTTTTTATCATATAATGGACTAGGAAATTTCTATTTAAAATCCAATCAATTTGAAAAGGCTGAGTCGTGTTATACAAAAGCAATAGAAATCAATCCTAAACGTTCAGCAAGAATCTATAAAAATCGTGCATATCTTAGAGAAAAACAAAAAAAGAATTCAGAAGCAAAAGAAGATCTAAAAAATTACCTAAAATTTGCTCCAAAAGCAGAAGATAGAGGAATTATTGAACAAGCAATAAGAGAATTATAAAAATGCGGAGTGCGGGATTCGAACACGCGACCTTCAGCTTGGGAAGCTGACGTCATACCAGGCTAAACTAACTCCGCCCATACTGCATTACCTAATTATGATTAAATATCTTAATCATCTATTGATTACATGGATGCACGTTGCCCTGATTGCGAAAAAGTAGCAGTTTTGAATGAAGAAATAACCAAAGTAAAATGCCCTCATTGCAACTTTGAGGCCGATTATGATGCTTATCTTGAAATTATGAAGGGGCAGGCGATCAACATGTCATCTGATTATATTCCAGATAGACCTGGTTTTTAATTACCAAAAACTTCCTTTATCAGAACAATCTAAATGGGCTCCACATTTAGGACAAAACATATGGCATGCTTGCATATCTACCATCTTACTATCACATCTAGGGCATCTGATTTCTTTATCCATACACATGAAAAGAAATCTTAATTTAAAAATAATGTCCAAAGGTTAATTAGTCCTTCACCTTTTTTTTCGAATAATTGACGAACTTCAAACTTACAGTTTCAGACATTAAAGGAAAATCTGTAACCAAAGAATTGAAAGATACTGATGGTAATCCATTACTAGGTTTACAAATTGGAAATGAAACAGATGCTGCAATTGTAGGATTAAAAGGAAAATTAAAAGTCACTGGAGGTAGTGACAAATCTGGAGTTCCAATGAGAAGTGACATTCATGGTGCAGCAAGAAAAAGAGTTCTTCTCTCTAAAGGTGTTGGACTACAAGATGCAGAAATTGGACAAAGGGTAAGAAAGCTTATGAGAGGAAATACTATCTCTGAAGAAATTTATCAATTAAACTGCAAATACGATGGAGAACTTCCAGTTGAAGCTCCTGAGGAAAAAACTGAAAATCCTGAAGAAAAAAAAGAATAACTTAACATATACCGGCTCTACATTTTGACTCATGCATTGGAGAGATACACTTCCTGATTGGTACATTAAAAAATATGGATATCAACCATGCATAAACATTGGAACTGCTGGTCATGTAGATCACGGTAAAACAACTCTAATTCAGGCTTTAACAGGATCTTGGACAAGTGTTCATAGTCAAGAATTAAAACGTGGAATTACAATCCGAGTAGGATATTCTGATGCTGCATTTTACAAATGTCCTGACTGTGAAGAACCTTTGGGATATTCGACAACTCCCAAATGTAATAATTGTGGAAAAGATAGTGAGCTATCCAGAGTTGTAAGTTTTGTAGATAGTCCAGGCCACGAAAGTCTAATGGCAAATATGCTCTCAGGGTCTGCATTAATGGACGGAGCTTTATTGTTAGTAGCTTCAAATGAAAAAGTTCCAAAACCTCAAACTAAAGAACACCTTTTAGCTCTTCAAACCCTCAATATACAACAAATTGTGGTAGTTCAAAACAAAGTAGATTTAGTCGCATACAAAGATGCTATTTCAAATTACCAGGATATTACTAAATTTGTTAAAGGAACACATGCAGCAAAAGCTCCAATTATTCCAATTTCGGCCCAATCTGGTCTAAATATTGATGCATTAATCGGTTCTATCGAATCGACCATTAAAACACCTGAAAGGGATGAATCCAAAGATCCAGTAATGCATGTATTAAGATCCTTTGATGTTAACAAACCAGGTACTAAATTAAAAAATATCAAAGGTGGAATAATAGGGGGAAGTCTTACTCAAGGAATTTTTAACGTAGGTGATGAAATTGAAATTAAACCTGGTGTATTGAATGAAAAAAAGAAAACATATGAGCCACTTCTTACAGAGATTACTTCATTAGGTACTGCTGCAGGAATTGTAGATTCAGTTAAACCTGGTGGATTAGTAGCAATTGGTACTAAACTAGATCCAGCAATGACAAGAAGTGATTCCTTTATTGGATCAGTAATTGGAAAACCTGGGACTCTTCCCGAAAATTCAAGTACCATCAAACTCGAAGTAAACCTCTTTGATTCTGCAGTTGGAATTGCTGAAGATACCAAAGTACTTCCAATTCAAAAGGATGAACTTTTAAGATTAAACATTGGAACTGCCCCTATTTTAGGCAAAGTATCCAAAATAAAATCAAAAAGTGTAGAGATGGAACTCAGAAGACCAGCTTGTATCTTTAAGAACGAAAATGTGGCTATTAGTAGACGAATCTCTGATAGGTGGAGATTAATTGGAGCCGGAGTCGTTGGTTGAAGTTATCTGTGATACAAACTTTCTAATTCATTTAGCTACAAAAAGAATCAAAAATATTGATAATATTGATGTTGAAATTGGATCAATTACCTATGTAGTTCCAAAAGTTGTTGAAAACGAATTATTTAATCTAAAAAGTGATATTAAAAAAAAACAGGATATACTTGATACTCTAAATTTTATTAAAAATTTTAAAATCATTCCAATTGATGGTAAATTTGCTGATAAAGAATTAATTAATCACGTAAAAAATAATGGTGGTATTATTGGAACTATGGACAAGGAATTAAAAAAAGAAATTAAAAAGAATGGAGGATCAATAATTTCTTTTTCAAGCGATAAAATGATTTTAGAATCTTAGTAAAATTTAACTGGAACAATTTGAATTAAAGATATGTCTATGAAAATTGAGAGTGACGCATTTCAAAATGGATCTGAAATTCCTCGAAAGTATGGTTATAAGAAAGACAACGTAAATCCTACACTAATCATTCAAGACGTACCAACAGATACAAAATCATTGGCTCTAATCATGGATGACCCTGATGCAATGGGAGCTGTGGGAAAAGTGTGGGTTCATTGGGTTGTTTGGAACATAGATCCAAACACTAATGAAATTAAAGAAAATTCAATACCTTCCAATTCTATTCAAGGAAAAACAGATTTTGGAGAAATTGCTTATGGAGGACCAGCCCCACCAGACAAAGAACATACGTATGTTTTCAAATTGTATGCACTAGATGATAAATTGAGTCTTGATGAGGGTTCTACAAAATCACAGCTAGAAGAAGCAATGGGAAATCATGTTATTGCCGAATCTAAACTTGAAGGTAAATACGCACCATAAACTGGGAAAAAATTATTTTTTATTGGTTATATCGCTCAGCTAATCTGTATTTCATGTATTTGTCATCAGGAGAATACTTGGCTGGATGAGCAGAAACTGTTTCTTCTTTACATAAAGGACATCTTTCTTTGAGAGTGTAATGATAATCTTTTGGGCATCTTCTTAATAAAAATCTCAACTTAATTCTCTCTGGTTTTCTTTGAATCTTCTCTTGTAAATTTGAATTCACCCTTCTTTTTTTCGATACCTTGTTGAACCTCTTGAATTATTGGTTTTATTTTTTTTTCTGCTGATTTGAAATCCTCTGAAGTTATAGAAAGTCTGTATTTTGGGGCTCCCAAATAAGTAATATCAATCGAAGGATCTTTTTTTAGAACATCTAAGAGAACTTTTTTAATAATTTCAATTCCGTTTGATGTGCTGTTTGTAATTTCCATAATTCCTCTAATCTCAACTGAAGGTAGTTTTATTTTAGAACATATTTCTTCTATTACACCAGCTGTTTTTTTGGAAAGTTTCAGTTCTTTAATAGACTCTATTCCGTTTCTTCCAATTTCAATAAAAGCATCATAAACTGAATCAAATTTAGAATAAATATCATCTTCTAATTTTTCAATCTCTTTATCTGAAAGATTAGTTTTATCTTGAACATTTTTTAATAGAGTTTTTCCTTTTTCAAATTTCTTTACTTCTTTTAGTTTGTGTTTCTTTTGGTCCTTTGAAACCTGTTTTAATGAAAGATCAATATCTCCTCTTTTTTGATTAATTTTTTTTACAAGTAGAACTTTTTTCTCATTTTCCTTTACAAATCGATTAATAGATCTAATCCAACCAGGGGCTATCTCGGAAATATGCAAAAATCCCTGGATTCCATCATATTCATCTAGTGTTACGTAGGCACCATGATCCATTACTTTTGTTACTGTAGCAATTACAATCTCACCTTGTTCTGGCATCTCTTGAATTTCTGTAGACATTTCTTCTTGCAATTTTTTATGCGTAATTTAATGTTGCTAGTTAGAAATCAATCCCTTTTTTGGCTTTTTTCCCTTGCTGAAATGGATGTTTAATTTCCTTCATTTCTGTAACTAAATCTGCCAATTCAATTATCTCGTTTTTTGCATAATTTCCAGTTAAAACTAAATCTAAAGTAGAAGGTTTAGATTTAATTAAATTCAAAACTTCTTCCAATTCTACTAAACCTAAATTTATGGCATAATTTACTTCATCTAAAATTATAATATCATAATTTCCTGATTGGATTTTAGAAGTACTTATTTTAATTGCTTCACCTGCAATTTTCTTGTGTTCTTCTATGGGGCTTTTATCATCAATTATTCCTACAAATCCTTTTCCTACAGCAACCATTTCAAATTCTGGCTCTAATCTTTTTGAAGAATTCATCTCGCCATAGTGCCATGAACCTTTAATGAATTGAATCATGCAAATTTTTTTATCATAACCTGATGCTCTTAGTGCAATTCCTAATGCTGCAGTAGTTTTTCCTTTACCTTTTCCAGTATATACAATTGTTAAACCTGAATCATCCATAGTATCTTCTTCCTTTATCACAGTAAAAACATTCAGATTTTTCCAAATGCATCATTTAAATAAAAAAATATACTTACACATTCAAATTGAAAATTCCAAGACTTGTTTTAGCAGGTACTACTAGTGGAGTAGGAAAAACATCAATTACATGTGCCATTATTCATGCATTACAAAAAAAGGGTTTTTCTGTACAACCCTTTAAGGTTGGCCCTGATTATATTGATCCTAGCTATTTATCCTCAATTGCAAAAAAGGATGCGTTTAATCTAGATGTGTGGCTGATGGGTAAAAATCGTCTTTTAGAAAGCTTTGTTTCAAATTCAAAATCAGACATCTCAATTATTGAGGGGGTAATGGGATATTATGATGGATTTGGTGGTGATTCTAATTTTGCAAGTACTCACCATGTTGCTTCAATAACAAAATCTCCGACAATTTTGGTAATAGACGCAAGTAAAGCGGCTAGATCTGTGGCTGCAACTGCTTTAGGATTTGTTAAATTTCATAATAATTCACGAATAAAAGGAATAATTCTAAATAAAATTGGGAGTAAAAAACATGAAATTCTGTGCAGACAAGCACTTGAAAAGACAAAATTACCAGTAATTGGTGTAATCCAAAAAAATTCTGATCTTGATTTACAGTCAAGACATCTGGGATTAATACCTACAAAGGAAGATGCCTCTCTTAATCAAAAAATTAAACAATCATCTAAAATTATTTCTGATTCGTTAGATATTGAAAAAATTCTTCAAATTATACAAACTCCTATTCCTCTAAAGACTCCAAATACAAAACATTACCAAAAACCAAAAACCACAATTGCAGTAGCACTTGATAGCTCTTTTAATTTCTATTATCGAGATAATCTAGAATCGTTAAAACGGGAAGGAGCTAATCTGAAATTTTTTAGTCCAATTAAAGATAAAAAATTACCAAAGTCTGATGGAATTTACATTGGAGGAGGGTTCCCTGAAATACTTGGAGGAGGTTTAGAGAAAAATCAATGGATGAGAAAAAAAATTAAAAATTTATCTGAAGAAAATGTTCCAATCTATGCTGAATGTGGAGGACTGATGTATCTAACAAAATCTATTGATTATGGTGAAAAAACAAACAAAATGGTTGGAATTTTTGATGCTGAAACAAAGATGACAAAAAAAATGAAGTTAAATTATACACAAGGAAAAATAATTTCAAAAAATATTCTATCTGATAAAAAACATACACTTCAAGGTCATGAATTCCACTATTCTAAATTAGAATCTGTATCTTCTGATTCAAAATTTGCTTATGAATTAAAAATTGGTGAAGGAATAAAAAATCAATTTGATGGTATGATTCAATATAACACTCTAGCTTCTTACGGACATCTATATTTTGATAGTTCAGATTATGCAAAAATTTTGGTAAAAAATTGTATTAAATCATCAAGACGTTAAATCTGCCCTAAGAAGTTTATAGAGTGCATTGAGGATTGCAGAGGCTGAAGAACTACCTCCTTTCCTTCCAATATTTGTAATAAATGGAACTTCTGTAATATGAGAAAGTTCTTCTTTTGACTCAGGCGAAGAAATGAAGCCTACAGGAATGCCAATAATCAATGCCGGCTTGACAAGACCTTCCTTAATCATCTGAATCACCTCTAAAAGTGCAGTCGGGGCATTTCCTATCACCACTATTCCACCCTCAATATCAGAAGAAGCCACTCTCATTGACACCTGAGAACGAGTTTTTCCTTGATTTTTAGCTAATTCCATAATTTCAGGGCTTGAAATATTGCAAATTATCTTATTTTTGAAATCTTTGGGATTTTGTTTATTCATTCCTCCTATAACTCCATTAACATCAACTACTATGCTGCAACCATTTTTGAGCGCATTAATTCCACTTTCAATTGCATTTTTGGAAAAAATAATTTTATTTTTACTTGCAAAATCAAAATCAGCGGTTGAATGAATTATTCTCCTAACTATTGGCCATTCTTTTTCATTATAATCATGATTACCAATTTCATTTTCAATCATCTCCATACTTGCATCTTCTATTGATTGGCCCTTTTCAGTTTGCATTTTCAACCTCTTTTGCTCTTTCAACTATCAAATCAATCATTTTCTCATCTGTTCCTAAATGTTTTGTGATGCATATTTTTTTCAAATTTGATTTTTCAATTGCTGGTTTTAGATCATTGTTGATATCTGTTTTAACATGTGCACCTTCATGTAAAAAATAAAAAACAATTACAAGAACTTCTGGATTATTTTTCTCACAACTTTTTATCCCTTCAAAAATATCTGGTTGTTCTATTTCTAAGAAACATCTACTTACATTTCTATATTTTTCTTTTAATCCATCTACGACATAATTTAATGACATTTGAGCATTGGGATCTTTACTACCATGACCAATTATTAAAACATCAATACTTTTTTTTGAATTTGTAATTTCATTCTCATCTAAAGAAGTTGATATTCTATTTTCAACAAGATTGACCAGAGTTTTATGCATACTCATTGGTTTTGTTACAACAAATTTTACATCAGTATCTTTCTGAAATTTCATTACATCAGAAACTGCTAGTTTTACTTTTTTTCCAGGATAGAGAAAATATGGTACAATGGTAAGCGAGTCTATATCTTGTTTCAATGATTTTTGTATACCATCCTCGATAAATGGAGGCTCAACTTCAAGGAAACAATAATCTGTAAAGGAATAATCTCCTTTAGCCTTAATTCCGGCGCAAATGACCTCCAATTCCTCAGAGGCCTCTCTTTCTCTACTTCCTCTATCTATTAGTAATAAGCCTCGTTTCAATCTAAAATCCTCGCTATTGCTATAGTCAAATTAGGTGGGAATTTTTGCTTTTCTACAATTAATTTACCCCCTGAGGTTTTGATTGCAGCAGCCTCTGATACACTTGAAGTGCCTTCAAATGCTTTAACTGTCTCAGAAGGATTTGGTGCGGAAACTTCTGCCAAGTCTTCTCTATCTACATATTCAACTGGAATTCCCATTTCTTTTCCAACATCAACCAAACCTTGAACATCCTTTGGTTTCTTTATTGAGACTAATTTTGCAATAGATTTTAGACTTAGATTATATTTTTTTAGACAAATATCAATACCATCTTTGATGGTTTGTTTTGTAGTATCCCAATGCAAACCAATTCCTATTACTAAACTAGGTGGCCGATAAATCACCGAATCCTCAAAGAAATTATCGTTTATGATTCGGTCCGAAATTATTAAATGTCCTTTAGAATTTGAATTTTTCAAATCATCCAAACTTTCATAAATTTTAACATTTTTTGGCAAATCTTTAAACCAATTTGAACTTCCTGTATCTTGATACACTCCAATCTTTTCTTCATTTACCATATATGCACTTATTTTTGTAACCGTAGAATCATCCTCAATCCTCCATCCAAAATCTCTTCCTACAAGGTCTACAGCAATAGTTTTGTTTACATCTGCTGCTGTGGTAATCACTGCTTTAGAATTTAATTTTTCAGCTATAGTTTGTGTTAATTCATTTGCCCCACCTAAATGCCCTGATAATACGCTAATTACAAAATTAATTTTATCATCAATAACAATAACTGCAGGATCATTTTTTTTATCTTTCAAATGTGGAGCTATTAATCTAATTACTGCCCCTAATGAGAATAAGCAAATTAACGCATTACTATTCTTAAATAACTCAATAATTTTTTCCGATGTAGGCTCAAAATACCAATTTATTTCCTTATCATTTGAAAATTTTGAGGGAGCATATACATTCCAACTAGGAAAAATTTCTTTTATTTTAGCTCCTATATTTATTCCATTTTTAGTAATTGCAAGAACTGAAACTTTTTCCACACTAAAAGCATTTTAAAATTAATAAAATACCTTACTACTAGGATTTTTTTGCAAGTATATTTCCCTCAAAATCAAACAATATTACATCTAAAGAAATCTTTTCTTCTGAATGCTTTTTCATTTGTTTGTATGTCTTTTCACAAATTTGCTCAAAAAACCCCATTATCTTATTTTCTTTAATTATTTCTGACACATGTCTTGCAGTATTTGCTTTTAGGATTTTTTCAATTACTATTTCATCTGCTCCACAATTTCCAGCCAATTCTGACAAAAATTTCATATCCACCTTTGATCCTTTGACATGAGTTTGCTTTACTCCCGCGGCCATTTTTGCTAATTTACCAATAAATCCCACAACATATGCTTTTTTGATATTTTTCTTTGAGCATTGTTGGATTGTATATCCTGAAAAATCTCCCATTTGAACAAAACAATGTTCCGGCAAATCTATTATTTTTTTTGCAAAATCTTCACTTCTACCTCCCGTTGTGAGGACAACTGTATCGTTTCCCATTGCAATTGCTACGTCTAGATTTTGTCTAATAGATGCAGCATATGATGCAGTAGAAAACGGAATAACAATACCACTAGTTCCTAAAATTGAAATTCCATGTAATATTCCAATTCGTGGATTGTCTGTTTTTGGACCTAACTCTTTTCCTTTTGGGACTGAAATTATGATTTTAATTCCTTTTTCTAACAAAAGGTTACCAGCAGCTTCTGTTAAATTCTCCTTAATCATTTTTTTTGGAACTGGATTTATTGCTGCTTTGTTGATTTCCAAACCTAATCCAGGTTTAGTAACAATTCCAACTCCTTCTCCCCCATCGATTTCGATTTCATTTTTCTTTTCTGTTAGGGATAAATCAACTATTATTTCAGCACCATGTGTAACATCTGGATCATCTCCTCCATCTTTAATTACAGAACATCGAGCTTTGTTTTTTTCAAATTCACATAAATGAATTGGAATTTTAATAAATTTTCCTTTGGGTAATTTAACATCAATATTTTCAAATTTTGTTTGGTTAATTATCGATAATAGTGCAGCCTTTGCTGCTGCTGTAGCTGAAGTACCAGTAGTAAATCCTGTTTTTAATTTCTTTTTATCTACTTTTTCCACGATAACCATGTTTATGCTGATGTATTAATTCTTGTTTCCTTTTTTGGAATATATTTAAAATCAAAACCATTCTAGAATGAGGATGGCAAAAGATTTTCAAATAGTTATTACTGGTGCAAGTGGATTTGTGGCTAAAAATGTTAGAAAGTATCTCTCTGAAAATAATGTAAAATTAATTTCAATATCGAGGAAAAATTTTAAAAAATTTAAAAATGAAATCAAAATTGTTTCTAGGAATTATGATGAAAAAAACATTCTACCTAAAATCAAAAATTCTTATGGTTTAATACATTTAGTTGGAATAGGAAAACAATCCATTAAAAATAATTATAATCTGATTAATGTAGATTTTACAAAAAAAATAATTAATTTATCTAAAAAAGCAAAAATAAAAAAAATTGTTTATACAAGTGGCCTAGGAGTATCTAAATCAAACTCGCTTGGTTATTTCATTTCAAAATATCAGGCAGAAAAACTGATTATAGAATCCAATTTGGACTACACAATTTTTAGACCCTCTTATATCGTTGGAAAAGATGATCTTTTTACAAAATATCTTAAAAAACAAATCAAAAAAGGAGAAATTCAAATTCCTGGAAGTGGAAATTATTCTATTCAACCAATTTACATCAATGATGTATGTGAAATAATATCAAAATCCCTAACTGATAAAAAATTCAAGAAACAAACTTTTGATCTTGTGGGTTCTGAATCAATTTCTTATCAAAACTATGTTAAACTTTTCTCAAGGAAAACACAAACTAAAATTAAAAAAATTAGTTTAGAAACTGCCTATCATGATGCAATATCAAAACCTCAAAGTGAATTTGGTGTAGATGATCTTAACCTTCTGATTGGTGATTTTAAAGGAGATCACAAAAAATTACTAAATATTTCAAAAATTTCTTTTCAATCTATTAGAGAACTCTTAGAGTCCAGAAGATTGCTTTAATTCATCAGCTTTGTCAGTTTTTTCCCAATTAAACTCAGGCTCATTTCTTCCAAAATGACCATATGCAGCAGTTTTTCTATAGATAGGTCTTTTCAAGTCCAAATGTGAAATGATTGCTGAAGGTTTCATATCAAAATTCTTACTAACTAATTCCTCAATGTCCTTTTCTGGGATTTTATTTGTTCCAAAAGTATTCACATAAAGAGAAACAGGTTCTGCAACTCCAATAGCATAAGCTAATTGAACTTCACATCTGTCAGCTAATTCTGCGGCTACAATATTTTTGGCAATATACCTACACATGTAACATGCTGATCTATCAACTTTAGATGGATCTTTTCCAGAAAATGCACCTCCACCGTGTCTACCAAATCCACCATAGGTATCAACAATTATTTTTCTTCCTGTAAGACCAGCATCTCCATGTGGACCTCCAATCACAAATTTCCCTGTTGGATTAATGTGAATTTTTATATCGTCATTCCAAAGACTTCCTAAAACTGGTTTGATTACTTTATCTATCATCTCTTTTGTTATTTCTTCTTGAGAAACTTCTGGAGAATGTTGAGTTGAAATTACAATTGTTTCTATCTTTGTTGGTTTTTCGTTTTCATATCTTACAGAAACCTGAGTTTTTCCATCAGGTCTAACCCATGGTAAAACATTATTTTTTCTAACTTTAGCTAGTTCTTGAGCAAGCTTTTGAGAAAGTAGAATTGGCATAGGCATTAGTTCTTTTGTTTCATTTGTTGCATATCCAAACATTAACCCCTGATCTCCTGCTCCTTGTTCTTTTTCTTCTGTTGCAGTAACACCTTGACTAATATCTGGACTTTGAGAATGAAGTCTTAGTGTTATTTCACAAGTGTCAGTATCAAACATCAAATCTTTATGATTGTAACCAATTTCCCTAATGGTTTTTCTTACTAATTCTTCTTGTGCTTTTTTATTAAAATCTGCTTTTGATGTTACTTCGCCAGCTACTGCTACAAAATCAGTTGTTACAAGAGTTTCTACAGCTACTCTTGAATCAGGATCTTGTCGAAGATATTCATCTAAAAAAGCATCTGATATCTGATCACATATTTTATCTGGATGTCCTTCAGTTACTGATTCTGATGTAAACAGAAAATTACTAGTCATGAGAACCTCTAGATTTTAGAGTTCATTTTCAATTTTGATAAATAGAACGTTGTTACCTCTGACAATTACTCTACCATAATTTGCAAGCATTTTACCATCATGATGTTCTTCGGCATCAGTCATAATCAGATTCATGTAGGAATCAACATTATCCATTTTTCCTTTATACTCTACTTCATTTTTTAATCTAACAATAACTTTCTTCTTGGTGCTTTTTTGAAGCATGGTCAATGGTCTTTTTGCTGTACTTTGTGACACTAATTATTCACTTAATTTGGCATCGATGTTTTCTTGAATAAAAGCCTTGCCTCTTTGTAAATTTATGAAATTCCTTAAATTTTTTCTCTGTTTTCCTATAGTTAGCTAAATGATTTCTACTGGTTTACAAAAATTAGATGATTTTCTATCGGGAGGAATTCCATCCAGCGTAATTACTGACATTTATGGCGCAAATGGAACAGGTAAAACACAATTACTATTACAAATATCCATCAATGAAATAAAGAATGGTGGTACAGTTCTTTATCTGGATACCACAGGTAGATTCAGACCAGAACGAATTATTGAAATGCAAAAGAATCAAAATTTAGAAATTAATATTTTAGATAAAATTACCGTTTCAAGAATAACAAATACATCTGAGCAGATTAATTCTATTAAAAACATCAACCAAAAAAATTTTTCCCTTATAGTAATTGATAATATAACTGATTTATTTTCTTATGAGTACAAAACTGAAGAATCCATTTTCAAAAAAAATTTATTATTCATGAAATACATTCATGATCTTTCTTTAATTGCAATTAATAATAATATTCCAATTGTTATTACCAATATGATTAGAAATATTGATGATAAAGACGTGGAAAATATGAGAAAAGCAATAGATCTTTTCACTCATATTAAAATAAAATTATTTAAAAACTCATCAAAATATCATGGAGAAGTAAATTGGCTACTAAACCATCACTCTTTTTCTTATATCATAGATGCTTCTGGATTATCTGAATATAGTGAAGATTTTTAATGAACACAAAAATAATTAAAATATGGCAGGAATCTTTGATGCAATTCCAACAATCACTGTAATTTTATTTGTAATTGGTATAGTTGGCGTAATGGTTTATGAAAAATCACGATCAAAAACAGTCGAAGAATCAAATTCCTAACTCAAATCTTTATTCCTTATTTGAAAATCTGGGATTTACAAATCTTACAGAAATTCAAAAAAAAGCCTCACCTATAATATTACAAAAAAAAGATTGTTTAGTTATTGCACCAACTGGTTCTGGAAAAACCGAATGTTCTGTAATTCCAATCTTCTCTTTAGTGAAAAATTCAAAAAAAATTGGCAAAATCAAGGTACTTTACATTACTCCTTTACGAGCCCTAAACCGAGATGTCTTTAGAAGGATTACAAAATATGCACAAAGCAATGGTCTCACAATAGAAATCAGACATGGAGATACCACTCAAAAAGCTAGACGAAAGATTACTGAAAATCCTCCTGATATTTTAATAACTACTCCCGAGACTTTAATCATTTTACTAACTCAAATTAAGATGTTAAATGCATTATCTGATCTTGAATGGATTGTAATTGATGAAGTGCATGAATTACTTGGGAGTGAAAGAGGTTCTCAACTTTCATTGAGTCTAGAGAGACTTCAATTAAATTCCAATTATCCACTTACTAAAATTGGATTATCTGCTACTGTAGGAAATTTTGAAGAAGCTAGTAAGTTTGTAGTTGGAACTAAAAGAAAATGTGAAATAATTAGAGATTCTTCTGTTAGAGATTATGATGTAGAAGTAAAATATGTAGATGGAACTATTTCTGATGTCGCTGATAAAATTATTGAATATGTAATAAATTTAGATTTAGATTCCCCCATTCTACTTTTTACTAACACTAGAGGGGAAGCAGAATTTTTAGCTTCAATAATGAAAGAAAAATCTTCTATTAACATTGAACTACATCATGGTTCATTATCAAAAGAAGTAAGAGAAGATACGGAAATTTCGCTAAGAGAAGGTAAACGAGGGATTGTAGTTTGCACTTCTTCACTTGAATTAGGGTTAGATATTGGATCAGTTGAACTAGTAATTCATTATGGTTCTCCAAGACAAGTTTCAAAACTTGTGCAAAGAATTGGTAGAAGTAGACACAATAGAAATGAATCAGCTAAAGGCTTGGTTATTACAAATAATCCTGATGATGAGTTTGAAACTCGGGCAATACTTGACCGCATTAAAGAGGGTTCGATTGAACCACAAAGAATTCATGATGGTTCTCTAGATGTACTTGCTCACCATCTAGTGGGAATGACTATGCAATTAGGTGAGATTTCTGTGAATACAGCATTTGAAACAATTATTCAAGCATATTCATTTAGAAATTTAACATTGGAAGATTTGGTGAATGTTTTAGATTTACTTGACTCCAATTATTTGATATTTTTTGACAGGATCAAAATGAGTTTTAGGAAGAAAGGTGGTGCATTCAAATATTATTTTGAAAATTTATCTACAATTCCTGATATTCTCAAATTCAAGGTTTTTGATAGTGTTGGAAAAAAGATTATTGGTTCATTGGATCAAAGATTTGTAGGTGATTTTGGGGACTCGGGAAATATTTTTGTTCTCAAAGGCTCACAATGGAGAATTCTTAACGTAGATGAAAAATCATTTAGTGTCAATGTAGAGCCATTTAGAGGAGGGGGCATCACTGTTCCCTATTGGGAAGGAGAAAGCATCCCTATTGATTATAAAACCGCAAAAAAAGTAGGAAATTTTAGAACTAAAGTAAAGAATGGTTCTTTAAAATTAATCAATCAAACTATTGAAAAATTAGCCTTTGATGATATTCCAAATGATAAAACCATTGTAATAGAATCTTGTAGATCTCAAGGAGCAATTGTTTTACACTCTTGTTTTGGAACAAAAATAAATTCAACCTTATCTACCCTTCTTTCTTCAATGTTATCTTCCATTCTTGGCTTTTTGGTTGATTCTAGATCTGATGGTTACAGAATTGTTTTATCTTCAAATTCAAGAATTTCAGAAAAATTATTTCTTGAAGTACTAAAGGATGATTATGATCTATATTCCATGGTAACAGCTTCATTGAAGGGAACACATAATGTAAATTGGAGAACTTGGTGTGTTGCAAAAAAATTTGGTGTTGTTAGACGTGGTGCAGTCTATGAAAAAAAATCTGCCAGATTTTTATATGAAAGGTATTCGAAAACTCCACTTGTAAAAGAAGCTTTACGAGAATTATTTCATGATAAGTATGATTTAAAAAATACTGAAAAAATTTTACAAAAAATTAAAGAAAATATTATTTCAATTAAATGGATTGAAGTTGATAATTTTTCAAAACTTGCTGAACCTATTTTAGATCACACCACAAAATATTATTCATCTCCAATTAATCTGGATAAAGGCATACTTGATCTAGTTAAAGCCAGACTTGCAAAAACAAAACATCGTTTAATTTGTGCTAGATGTGGAAAATGGGAAAGAGTCGTCGAAACAAAAGAGGTAGAAAAACTCCTAATTTGTCCATATTGTAAGTCACGACAAATTACTGCTACTTTTTATTCAGATTATGATCTTCCAAAAATTATTCAAAAAAAACATGATGGAAAAAAGCTATCTGCAGAAGAAAAACACAAATTTAATCGAGCCTGGAAAGTGGCTTCGCTGGTCGAGAATTTTGGAAAATTAGCTATTACTGTGATATCAGGTTATGGAGTTGGTGCTGATACTGCGGCAAGAATCCTAAGAAATATGGTTGATGAGGAAATAATATTCAAACAAATCTATGAGGCAGAAAGGCAATATGTTATTACAAGAGGATTTTGGGATTCTTAATTTTTCTTTGTAATTTTAGAAAATGATGTTAAGAATAATTCTATTCTTCCTTCCAGCCCTGCTCTTGCATTAAGTCCAGTTATAGAAATAATCTCTCCTAGTTCACATTTTTCAATTAATCTAGCTTGATTTCTCCATCCTTTAACCCAAATTTGACCAGTATCATCTTCTACAAACATTTCTGATAAAGCAATAGATTCACCCGATTTTGTTTGAACCTCTCTCCTTTCTGGAACTTTCAAAACTATTGCCTCAATACAATAATTCTCATCGACTTTAACATCATTTATTTTTGTTCGAAGTTTTGACAAAGATGGAATAGTATTATCCTCATCTAATTTTCTAACAAATGAATTATCATCTAATGTAACAGAATTACCATAAGCTTTTGATGGCATTAACTCTATCACATCTCCTTCATTGAAGACATTTGTTGAATTTGAAAAATCATTAATATTAAATAATTTTTTATCTTTGTCAACTCCTAAAATCATTTTATTTCCTTTCTCATTTATCGAGATAGAAAGAATTCTAGTTATGATAGGTTCTGTTTCTTTACCGCCCTCAATTTCAATAATAGTAGATTCACTACCATGAATTTCTGTTCCTTGATTTCCTGCTCTTACCTTAACTCCAAGGAGTCTTACTTTAGCATCTTGAGAAATCATATTTGGAATAACCGATTCGTCTTGTCCCCAGAGAACTACTTTCATGGAATTTCCATCTTTTCCTTTTAGTTTCATTCGGAGGGCCTTTCCTGGTTGGCCACGAGAATTTGTAAATTCCATGCCTGTTATCATGCCATCTATTGTTCCTGATATTACCAAATCTTTCTGACCTTCTTTTAATTCACTGATGTCTTTTGTTATGTTGTCTATATTTGGAATATCACTCTCATTATCGATTGTTTCCAAATTGGAACCTGATCCAATATTGATGGTAGGTTCTCCATTAAGATCTGATTTTACATAAGCTTTGATAATTTTTATCAAGTCGCCTGGTTTGATATTTTCAATTCCTGGAATATTTGCTTTCTCATCCCACAACTTTACACTAGCTGTAGAATTAGAATCGTAAACTGTCATTGTTCGAAGATAAAATGGAGATCCATCTTTCCTAGAGAATTGTTTTGCAGGAGACATACTTAGAACCCTAGTTTCCAAGGAAATTTCTTTGGCACCAGCATAAAGATCTTTTAACCCCATTTCCACTTTTAGTGGTTCTGAAAGTGAAATTCCAAAATCAGACGCAATTAAGAAAATTGCTCCTTGATCGGTAAGGTAACCTGCCCCGATCTTTTCCTTTTTCTGTTTAATCATCTCTTCAATATCAGATCTACTTAATTCTGATTTTTGCTCTAGTAATTTATTTAAGAGATTTTCAAATTCAGACAATTCATTGGTTGTAAACAGGGTCTATTAATAAAAATTTCATTACCTAAATTAGTAGGAAGATCGCAATTCGTTCATGTCTTGTATCAATGTTGACAATTTATCAAAATCTTATGGTTCAGTAAAAGCAGTTAATGATATCACTTTATCCGTAAAGACTGGTCAAGTTTTTGGCTTTTTGGGACCAAACGGAGCGGGGAAATCTACCACAATAAAACTTCTAACAACTTTAATCCAACCATCAGATGGTTCTCTTACTATTCTAGGAGTAGATGCTATTAAAAATCCATTAAAAGTACGTCATAAGATTGGAGTTGTTTTGCAACAACCAAGTTATGAACCTACATTAACTGTGGAAAAATCACTTGAAAAATATGGAATGATGTGGAATGTGCCTAAAATTGAGCGTAAAAGCAGAATGGAAACACTCCTTGAGGACTTTGATCTAACTGAAATTCGTAAAAAACGAAATGAAGATTTGTCAATTGGACAAAGAAGAAGAGTCCAGGTAGCCCGAGAATTTATGCATGATATGGATCTTTTATTTTTAGATGAACCAACTGTTGGTTTAGATCCTAGTGCAAGAAGAAAATTGTTAGATTATTTGAAAAATAAGGTAAAAACTGGATTAACAATATTTTTTACAACACATATTTTGACTGAAGCTGAATATCTTTGCGATGAAATAGCAATAATTGATAAAGGTAAAATCCTTGCAGTCGATACACCTGATGCATTAAAAAATAGATTTGGTAAGGAAAAAACAATAAAAATTCATCTGCTAAAAAATCAGCAGAAAATTAAATCACTTCTATCTGGTATTCTTGATTGTAAAATTGATTTCAATACTGGAACAAATATTACTATACATTCAAAACAATCAGAATTAGTATTAATGAAAATACTACGAATTTTAAATGATAATGGTATAGAAATTGATGATCTTTCAGCTGTTCCTACAAATCTTGAAGAAATTTTCTTAAAAATGGTGGAGGAAAATGTTTCCGATAATTAGACTTGTAAATAGAAATTTAACAATCTCTATTAATCCTGCTTTTTTACTTTGGCAAATAATTTTTCCAGTAATTTACATATTCATTGCTGGATTCGCTTATTCTTCATTAATTCAAGAAGTTCCTTATGGTACAAGGGGTTTAGCTTATCCTGCATTTTTGGCATCAGGGATGATTGGATTTAACATTATGAATAGTACTTTAGTTTCAGGTATCATTATCTGGAATGATAGAAAATATGGAATGTTTGAACAAATTATGTCTGGACCATTTACCAGAGCAAATTATATTTTAAGCAACATTTGCACCATTGGCATTATAGGTTTGGTAAGTGCAGCCTTGATTGCTGTAATTGGATATCCTGTTTTCTTTGATTCCATAGAATTCTCTTTAGTTACAATTCCTTTGATAATTTTTGCTGCTGTAACAGGCTCAGTCTTATTTGGTTCAATAGCATCAATTATTGCAACTAAATTAAGATCTAGTGAAGGATTTAATGTAATTCTTAACACTGCATTTCTATTTTTTGCTTTTGTAAGTACAGCATTTTATCCAGCTGCTGGTGCTCCTGAACCTCTAAGAACCGCTTTTTATCTAAACCCTTTAACATATTTAGTTGATATCATCCGTGCAGGAATTTTTGGAGATGTAACTGAGTTTGTAATTTTGGAAATGGGAATTCTTGCAATTATAGCAACTATACTTTTCATTATAGCAACTAAGCTTCTTACTAAATTAGATTTTTAAATTGTAATTAGGTAGCCCGGCCCAGACTCGAACTGGGGTCAAGGGCTTCAAAGGCCCCTATGCTTGACCGCTACACTACCGGGCTTCTAAAATCCAGCAGACTGATTCCCTTAATGAACTTTTTATTATCTTTATTTTCTCAAAGAAAAATTCACTTAAAATTCTTAAATTTTTTCAAGTAATAATTAATTGAATTCTCTATTTTGTTTTAATTTTTTTCGATCTTTTTCAAATTCATCAAAAAATGATAAACAAACTTAACAATAATTCCCATTAATTTTTGATGATTTGATTCTCTTTTTACAGGTTTAATTTTTACCAAATTATTTTCCATAATTCTTTGTGTTACATTATAAAAAATCATAGGCACATCAATTAAACCAAATTCTGCTTTCATTATACGTCTCAATCTAACAAAATTTGAATATTTTGAAGAATTTCCCATCATTATTCCAAGTTCAATAAGTTTTTCTTAGTCCATTGTTTAGCTTTCAATGTAATGGGGGGATCAAAAGTTGTTGTTTATGGACTTAGCACAGAAGGATATGCAATTGCCTCTCAAATGGCAATGAAAGGCGCGGATGTCTACATTATTGATGAATCCAACCCATCTGCTATTTCACTTAAAGCAGAAGTTGCTAAAATTTATCCAAATGTTACTTCCTTAATGGAAGATGAACCCCTATTAGCAATGGAACCAATAGATGTTGCAATCTCAAAGGCCCAATATCTTTTCTTTACTCCTAGAGTTAGAAAAACGGGACAGGATATAAAAACCGAAATTCACTCTAAATTTAAAGACGCTACTAATTCTTTAAAGAAAAACAGTTCTGTAATCTATACACTACCTACTGGATTCGGAGGGAATAATGAAAATATTTCGTTGTTAGAACACATTACGGGATTAGGAATTGGAAAACAAATCAATTACTTTTACTATCCTTTAGAAAATTTAAATCAACAACCAAAAACCATTGGATCATTTAATGGAAAAGAAGATCCTAAACTGGCTGAACTCCTGTCAATGGGAAAGAAAGAAAAGAAATTTGTAGCGATTTCTTCATCTGAACATTTTCATGCAATCAATGTCTTATCTAGATTTTCTAGTCTATGTAGCATTTTAGAAGTTTGTAAATATGCCCAAGATGATATTACTAAAAAAGATCTTTCTTCTGACGATTTTCAAGAAATATTCTTAGATGACATGGTTACAGGATTACATGATCTTAAATCATTAGGTTCCTCATTTGAAGGAGCTAATACTCTAATGTATCTAATTAATGGAAGCGTTAAAGGAATTGATGGATACATTAAAAGATTAATTGATGAAATTCGTTCAACATTAAAGAAAAATGATCTAAAAGCAAGTAGGACAAAAATTGCAATATCTTGGACCCTTGATCAACATGCAATGCGAGGAGATAAAATTGAGATGTTGCAAAATCTAACTTCTAGATTACGGGATTATATTGGAGATGTTGAAGCTTATGAAGATCCTCATCTAGATCTATTTCATAGTGATAAAACTACCATTGTGGTAGCATGCTCAAAAATAGATTTTGAAAATATTGAAAAAAATAAAAAAGATTCGAATCTTATTATTGTAAAAGCAAATCCTCTATGTGAAACTATTCAATAATAGTATAAATTAGCTTATCAAATACTATGTTTGAAATGTCCAATGAAAATAGCTCAGATGAGATTCCTGTAAAGATAATATCTGAAGATGATATCAACAAAAATGCTGAAGCTATAGAAAATGATAACGAAGGCATTTTCGTACAAGATTTAAAAGAACTTCTTGAAAAAGAAAAAGAAAAATCACAAGATCTAGAAAATAAATTAAAACACACATTAGCTGATTTTCAAAATTTAAATAAAAAAACACAATCAGAAATTGAAAATGGTATAAATACCAAATTATCTCTTTTCATGATAGAATTTCTTAAGATTTACGATGATTTTGTTAGGGCAAAAGATGTTTTTTCAAGCAATGGAGGAAACACCGAAGGACTAGATTCTATCTTAAAAAATATGGATTCATTACTTGAAAAGAATAGCATAATACCCATTGATGCTCTAGGAGAAATCTTTGATCCTAATTTACACGAGGCAATTTCAATAATCAATGATCCTAAACTTGATGACAATACTATCACAAAAGAAATCAGGAAGGGATATATTTCTCGTAATAAAATTATTAGACCAACACTAGTAGAAATTTCAAAAAAACAAGGAAAAAATTAAGATGACTAAAATAATCGGAATTGATTTGGGAACAAGTAATTCAGCTGCTTCAGTAATTATGGGTGGAAAACCAACCATTATTCCTGCAGCCGAAGGTGCTACAGTCGGTGGTAAGGCATTTCCTTCAGTGGTAGCTTTTACAAAAGAAGGAGATCTTTTAGTTGGTGAACCTGCTAGAAGGCAAGCAGTAACAAATCCTGACAGTACAATCGTAGCAGCCAAAAGAAAAATGGGCAGTGAACACATTTTTAAAATTCAAGATAAAGATTACAAACCACAACAAATCTCTGCTTTTATTCTTCAAAAAATTAAAAAAGATGCAGAAGCTTTTGTCGGTGAACCAGTAGAAAAAGCTGTAATCACAGTTCCAGCATATTTTGACGATAACCAAAGACAAGCAACTAAGGATGCTGGTACTATTGCAGGTCTTGATGTAGTTAGAATAATTAATGAACCTACTGCTGCATCATTAGCATTTGGTTTAGACAAAGCCAAAGAAGATATGAAAATTCTTGTCTTTGATTTTGGTGGAGGAACTTTAGACGTCACAATTATGGAAATGGGTGGTGGAGTGTTTGAAGTAATGAGTACTTCTGGTGATACTCAATTAGGTGGAACTGATATGGATAAAATTATTGTTGATTATGTCCTTGATGAATTTAAGAAAAAGGAGGGCTTGGATCTTTCACAAGATAGTACTGCAATGACCAGAATCAGAGAAGCTGCAGAAAAAGCAAAAATTGAACTTTCAACCGTTATGGAAACTGACATTAATCTTCCCTTTATCGCACAAGATCCTTCTTCTGGAGCAAAAAATCTTGAATTAAGAATGACAAGAGCTAAACTAGATGAATTAATTGGGCCTATCATTGAACGATGTAGACCTTCTATAGAAAAAGCTCTTGAAGATGCCAAATTAAAAAAATCAGATATTAACAAAATTGTAATGGTTGGAGGACCAACAAGAATTCCACTAGTGAAAAAATTTGTCAGTGAAGTAATTGAAAAAGAAGTTGAATCTGGAGTAGATCCAATGGAGGCAGTTGCTATGGGTGCTGCTATTCAGGCTGGTATAATTGCAGGAGATGTGACCAGTGATATTGTATTATTAGATGTAACTCCATTAACCTTAGGAATTGAAACTATGGGTGGAGTTAGAGAGCCACTTATAGAGAGAAACACTACAATTCCAACCTCAAAAAGTAAGGTATTCACAACAGCAGCAGATAATCAGACAGCAGTTACAATTCACGTTGTCCAAGGAGAACGACCAATGGCAAATGATAATGTATCTTTAGGAAGCTTTAATCTAACTGATTTACCTCCAGCTCCAAGAGGAATACCTCAAATCGAAGTAAAATTTGACATTGATGCCAACGGAATAATCAACGTTACTGCAAAAGATCTTGGAACTCAAAAAGAGGCCACAATTACAATTGAATCTAACACAAAACTATCTAAAGATGAAATTGAAAAACTCAAAGAGGATGCAGAGAAATTCTCAGAAGAAGACAAAAAGAAAAAAGAAAAAATTGATCTTAAAAATGAAGCTGAAAGTTTCATTTACACCACAGAAAAATTAGTTAATCATGATCTTAAAGACAAAATTACCCAAGAACAAGGGATCAAAGTAACTGATGCTGTAAAAGAAGTAAAGGAAGTACTGGATAAAGAAGTAGATGAACTCAAACCAAAACTTGAGACATTAAAATCAACGGTAAATGAAATTACTACAGAACTTTACAAGAACGCCACACCTCCTCCTGGATCAGATCAACAAACTGGAGAAGGACAACAAGAGCAAACAACTGGCGAACAAGATTCAAAATCATCTTCAACTGATGAATCAAAAAATAACTAATTCTTCTAAATTGATCATTTATACAACAATATTTGTTAAAGAATAATTCATGACTGCAAAACGTGATTATTATGAGGTTTTAGGAGTTTCAAAAACTACTCCTATTAACGAAATTAAATCACAATATAGAAAATTAGCATTAAAATTTCACCCTGATCGAAATAAATCAAAGGATGCAGGAGAGCATTTTAAAGAAATTTCTGAGGCCTATGCTGTAATTTCCGATCCTGAAAAAAGAAAGATTTACGACCAGCATGGACATGCAGGGGTTGACGGCAGATACAGTACAGATGATATTTTCCAAGGCGCCAGTGCAAATTTTAGCGACATTTTTGGACGTTCTGGAGGTGGATTTGATTCAATTTTTGAATCAATATTTGGAAGAGGAGGAGGTTTTGGGGCACAACAACAAAGAGGTTCTGATTTCCTTTATGAAACCTCTATTACTTTAGAGGATGTTCTTTCTGGAAAAAAAATGAACGTTGAATTGGAAAAAAATATTGAATGTAATACTTGCAATGGTTCTGGTTGTAAACCTGGGACTAACGCCAAAACATGCAATAACTGCAATGGACATGGTCAAGTTCGTCAAAGCAAAAACATGGGCTTTGCTTCTTTTGTAACAGTTGTACCATGCTCCTCATGTCGTGGAAAAGGATCAATTATTGAAACACCTTGTGTTGAATGTAAAGGAACTGGTAAGAAAAAGGGAACTAAAAAAATAGAATTTGATATTCCTCCTGGTATTGATAATGGAGATTATACAATTCCAAATGAAGGTGATGAAATCCCTGGTGGTATTAATGGAGATCTAATTGTTAGGATTCGTGTTCAACCTCATCAAGAATTTAAAAGAGATGGTGCAGATATTTTTTATGATCAGAATGTATCTATGATTGATGGCGCTCTTGGTAGAGAGGTAACTGTTCCCATTTTGAATGGAACTGAAAAAATAAAAATTGACTCTGGATGTCAGCCAAATACTATCATTAAACTCAAAGGAAAAGGATTACCAAGAATGAATTCTAGAGGACGAGGAGATCAATATGTACGAGTTGTGATTAATATCCCAAAAAAACTCAGCAAACATCAAAAAAATCTTTTAGATGAGTTTCAAAAATCTTTTGAATAATTGGTAATTAAATTGAAAATTGCTTTAGATGTTGATGGAGTAATAGCAGATGTTATCGAGTCTTGGTTAATTTATAGCAACAAAATAAGATCCCCAATTTCTAAAGAAGAAATTACCAATTGGGATTTTTGGAAAAAGTTCAAAATAAACAGATACGACTTTTACAAAGAATTAACCATGTGTTGGAAAAATTGGGATATTCTTCCTCCAATGGAGCCTAATTTGTCTCAAATCACTAAAAATTTATCGGAATTTGGTCAAGTTGATATTGTTACTGCTAGGGAATTATCTACTGATAATTTTGTGAAAAATTGGCTTAAACTTCATGGTATAATTTATGAAAATTATGTTTCAGTAATAGATGGAACAATGAAAGCAGATTTGGATTACGATCTTTTTATTGATGATTCTCCACTTAACGCGAAAAAATTTGTAGAGAATAAGAAAAATTTCTTTCTTTATTCTCAACCCTGGAATAGGCATATCTCTACAAAAGATCAAAGAATCTTTTCACTTTCTGATGCTGTTGATAAATTGAATGCAAAAATTTGATTAGATTTTCTTGACAAAATCTCTGATTATTACTTGATGACCTTTCCTAACATGTGATGAATGTCTAGACTTCAATATCTCTGAAATTTTATCGTAATCATAAAATTTTGTATTATACCTACCTAACATCTTTTTACAATTGTTACAATAAATTTCTCTAAATTTCATTTAATCACGGTAACTTACTAAAACACATTTTAAAAAACTGGGTAATAAAGAAACTTATTCTAGATTTTCAAGTTTTAATTTGCGGGAGTCACCCAGCCTGGTCAACGGTGTAAGGTTCAGATCCTTATCTTTTAGGAGTTCGTGGGTTCAAATCCCACTTCCCGCATATTTTCTATTTTACAATTTTTTTTGAATATTTTTTAAAAGAATTTTGTTAACTATTTCTCCAGAAGCTTTACCTCTTAATTCCTTCATAACTATTCCCATTAGCGGACCAATAGATCTTTCTTTTTGATTTTTAACAAGTTGCTCATTTTTATCCACAATTCCTTGGATAATCTTCTCTAAATCTGTGTCATTCACAGTTTCAATTGAGGCTATTTTCATAGCTTCTTCTACAGTATTTGATTTTCCTGCCATGATATTCTCAAAGATTATCTCTATTGATTCTTTAGCAATTTTTTCTTTTTCTAAAAATTCAAATGTTTTTCTGATTTCATCATTTTTTAACAACGTAGAGTTTAAACCACTTCTTTCAAGATTGGTAATGGTTGAACATAAAATTGAAGCAACGAATGTTGGATTAACATTTATTTTTTTAATTATGTTTTCGAATAATTCTATATATTTTGAATCAAAAATTTGTTCTGCAAGCTGCAAATTAATTTCATATTTACTTTGAATTTCTTTAATTGATTCATCCCATGATTTTGGAATATTTTCTTGAGCCTGTTCTAATTCATTTTTTGAAATAATAATTGGTGGAATATCTGTTTCTGGATACATTCTTGCTGCTCCTGGCCTTGGACGCAGAAATTTTGTTTCTCCATCTTGGGTAGCTAATCTAGTATCAATTGGAATACCGTTATTTCTGATATAATCTATTCTTAAAATTATTTGATCAACAATGGTATCCATCTTTTCAAGTGGAACAGCTAAAATTAGAAACGCATCATTATGAGAAATTTTTAAAAATTCTTTCAAATTTTCTATATCTCCTTCTTCAATTCCATAATTCGGCAATTCGTCTGAATGAAAAACTCCTCCTAAACCAAAAAATCTCACTAATTCAGCCACCTCTTTTCCTAACCGTATTCCTTCATAAGGTGAATAACCAAACATTCCTCCCATATTTTTAAAAACAATTGTAACGATCTCCTGATTTTTCTTTATTGCATTTTGAATGATTTTTGATTTACAATTTTCAAATTGTTTTGTGGTTACAATTCCATTTTCCTTATCTTTAGGACTCCATTCTATTTCTTGTAATTTTTTTGATATTTTTAGTAATCCATGCTGTCTTTTAGCCTCATATTCTACAACTTTTTCTAACTGTTCTAATTGCTGAACCCCTTTAACTTCAATAACTACTCCTCCGTCCTTAATTGAAACATTAACATCTTGTCGAATGGATCCCAATCCCCGTTTAACTTTTTTTGTACTTCTCAAAATTCTTCCTAATGCCAAAGCAATTTTTTTGATATGTTGTGGATTTGCCTCAAATGGTTCTGTTGCAATTTCTACTAATGGAACTCCGAGGCGTTCTAACCCAAATTTCCTAACCGAACCTTCATCTCCTAAAATTTTTGCTGCATCTTCTTCAAGACAAATAGACTGAATTCCTATTTTCTCATTTTCAACTTCAAAATGACCTCCCTGTGAAATTAACATTGTACGTTGAAACCCTGTAGTGTTAGAACCATCCACCACAGTTTTTCTCATTGGGTATACTTCACTAAAAATCTCTGATTTTAAAGCAGATGCAATAATTAATGAAATCCTTTTAGCATCTACATCTAATTCGTGAGGTGGTTCTTCATCTTGTTCTACAAGACAACTACTTTCAGGATTTGCAAAATACATAATAGATTTTGATTTTGATTTTTCAAATAATGCTGCTGGATCATATTCTCCCAATTCGCTTTTAGCAGCTCTTAATTTTCTTTGAAATTTAATTGAATATTCTTCAGTTTCAATTGGTGTACAATTACAAAATAATTTTTTATTAGTAGCTAACTGCTGATGTATTTCCAATCCTACTTTGACTCCTACGTCATTAATTGAAAATTCAGACATTCTATCTCCCCCTAATCTGTTAACTCTGAGGCAATATTTTTCAACATAATTTTCTTTATTTCTTCAGAATCCTGATAATTACCAAAAACCCACATTGCCTTTACAAGTGCCACCTCTGGAATCATATTTTCTAATGGAATTATGCCTAAATCCAGTAAATCACGACCACTTTCATATACTGTCATTCTTACTCTCCCATCAATACACTGAGAGGTCATGCCTAGGAAGATTCCCTTCTCGTTTGCTTTTTTCACGGTTTCATACATTGTTTTTCCAATGTGACCTAACCCAGTACCTTCAAAAATTATTCCTTTAAATCCCATCTCAATTATTTGATTCAACAAATTCGGGTCATACCCAGGATGATATTTCACTAAGGCGACTTTAGTGTCTAAATTAATTTTTGGTTGATATTCATTAATTTTAAAATAATCTTCAGAAAAATTTTTCTGAATTTGATTTTCTGCAATAATAAAAGCTGGATTGTCTCCTATTGTTTGAAAAGCACCTCTTTTACTGGTATGATTTTTTCTAACTCTGGTTCCTAAATGACATGCTATTGTGTCGTCATTTTCATCTTGATGCATGACAATGTAAATCCCTTTAGGATTACTTTCTGTGATAAATTTTGTAGCTCCAATCAAATTAAGCGCTGCATCTGATGAAGCTCGATCAGATGATCTCTGTGAACCCACCAAAACTATTGGAATTGGAAAACCTGCCAATGCAAACGATAGAAACGAAGATGTATAATGCATAGTATCTGTTCCGTGTGCAATAATTATTCCTGAATAATCTGATTTTTCAAATTCATTAATTTTTTTTGCCAAGTCTAACCAATGTTCAGGCATTATATTTTCAGAATATTCAGAAAATAAAACTTGAGCATCAATGTTTGCAATTTTTGCTAGTTCTGGAACTGATGAATTTAATTCTTCAGCAGTTAAGACCGGAGTT
>Ga0209165_10000132_pt1 | contig 34120 bp, 28 predicted proteins | sample tdAd001_FD_187122 | JGI IMG/M metagenome (GOLD analysis project Ga0209165, IMG submission 187122) | Marine sediment microbial communities from the Atlantic coast under amendment with organic carbon and nitrate - tdAd00.1 (SPAdes)... | ecosystem: Environmental > Aquatic > Marine > Coastal >... | reverse complement strand
ACCGCCCATCGAACCCAAGGCCTCTTTTGCGTGCTCATGGCTGCGTGCTACCACGCCCGCGCCCCGTCAAGTCAAGCGCGAACCCCCGTACTCGCTCATGTCACTCCCGCCACCCTACCGTCCATTCGGAATCAAAGCCCTCAACAGCGTGGGTGCAGGGCTCCGCAGCCTTGGCTGGACCGCGCCTTCCCTGAAGGAGCAGGATTTGCTCGATGCCGCCGTTCGACGAGCCGGCTCGAGCGATTTCGGGGGCGACGGTTTTCGCGAGGGAATGGCCGTCTTTCTCGGTTCGGTGGAGCGGGAGGCAGACCTCAGCACCCTGGGCCGCATCAGCTGCCGCGAGACGATTCTCCGCTATCTCGAGAATCGTCTCCGGCTGCAGGAGTACTGGAGCAAGCACCCCGAGGTCGCGGACGAAGTCATCGAGCGGCCGATCTTCATCATTGGGCTGCCACGCACTGGCACGACCATCCTGTTCAATATGCTGTCTCAGGATCCGGGAAACCGTCCGCCGCTGAGCTGGGAGGTAGAATGGCCGGTGCCGCCGCCCGAGCCGGAGACCTATCACAGCGATCCGAGGATCAAGGACGGTCAGAAGCTCTTTGAGAACCTAGACCGGGTGATCCCCACGCTTCCGGCGATTCACGAGTTTGGCGCGCTACTCCCGCAAGAGTGTGTGCCGATCAGCTCCCACGAGTTTCTCAGCGTCCAGTTCAACATCACGTACCACGTGCCCAGCTACCAGGCCTGGTTCGAGCAGCAATCCTTGCAGCCTGCATATGCGTTCCACAAGAAGTTCCTGCAGCATCTGCAGAGCAAGTACATGAAAGACCGCTGGGTACTGAAGAGCCCAGCTCACCTATCCGCGATCGATGACGTTCTAGAGACGTATCCAGACGCGCTCATCATTCATACCCATCGCGACCCGGCGCGCGTGATGCCGTCTCTTGCGAGCCTTTTCTACGCATTGCGAGGCATGACATCCGATGCGGTCGATCCGGCTCGCTGCGGGCGCGACACGATGGACATGTGGTCGTTGGCGCTGGACCGAGCGGTCGACGCGCGGAGGCGGCATCGCGACAAGCCCGATCAGTTCTTTGATGCACATTTCGAGGACACACTGGACGACCCGGTCGACTTGTTGCGCCGCGCTTACGCGCATTTCGACCTCGAGTTTACCGACACCGTGCGGGACCGGATGGCCGCCTTCCTCGCCGCGAATCCCCGCGGAAGCCGCGGCGTCCACCGCTACGTCCGTGAGGATTTCGACCTTGATCTCGATGAAATCCGAGAGCGTTTCTCCGGATACTGCAGCGAATTCGACGTGGCGCTTTCAGACTGAGCACCCGCAGCGCCTCCGGACAAATCGCAGGCGTCACTGGGGTTACGTCAATGAGTGAGCAGGACTAGGATCACTCAGCCGTCGTCCACGGCCGAAGAGTGAGGTCTTTCTATGTCCGTGTCCTGGGAGAAAACTGCGTGCATTCTCTGCGAGTGCAACTGCGGCCTCGAAGTTCAGCTCGGCGGGGAGGGCGGCCGGCACTTCACCCGAATCCGGGGTGACAAGGCGCACCCGGCGTCGCAAGGCTACGCCTGCGAGAAGCCGCACCGCCTCGATTACTATCAGAACGGACCCGATCGGATCACCTCGCCGCTTCGACGCAAGGAGGACGGGACCTTCGAAGAGATCGATTGGGACACTGCGATCCGCGAGGTTGCGGCGCGGCTGGCCGCGGTGCGTGACGAGCACGGTGGCGATACGATTTTCTATTACGGCGGCGGCGGACAGGGGAACCATCTTCCAGGCGCCTACTCGACAGCAACGCGCCGTGCCCTGGGGTCACGCTATCGGTCGAGCGCCTTGGCGCAGGAGAAGACCGGCGAGTTCTGGGTCGGCGGCCGCCTGATGGGGACTATGACCCGCGCGGACTTCGAGCACTGCGAGGTCGGTGTCTTCATCGGCAAGAATCCTTGGCAGTCCCACGGCATTGCGCGCGCGCGGGTCACGCTCAAGGAGATGGCCAAGGACCCCAATCGCACCATGGTCGTCATCGACCCACGTCGAACGGAAACCGCCGAGATGGCGGACATCCATCTCCAGGTGAAGCCCGGAACGGACGCATGGTTGCTTGCCGCGCTCGGGGGGATCCTGGTTCAGGAGGATCGAATCGATCATGCGTGGATCGAAGAGCACGTCGTCGGTGCCGATGACGTGATCGGCGCGCTCCAGGAGATCCCGGTCGCGGAGTACTGCGAAATTTCCGGTGTGTCCGAGGAGCTGGTTCGTGAGACGGCTCGGCGCATCGGCGATGCGGAGAGCGTGGCTATCTTCGAGGATCTCGGAATTCAAATGAACCGGCACTCGACCCTCAATAGCTACCTCAACAAGTTGCTCTGGGTGCTCACCGGAAATTTCGCGAAGCGCGGGGCACAGTACGTTCCGGCAAACATCGTGCCCATCACCGGCAAGCTCGACAAGCTCGCGGCCGGGGCCGAATGCAAGCGAAGCCCCGTTGCCGGGGATCGGATCATTTCCGGACTCACGCCCTGCAACTCGATTCCGGATGAGATCCTCACCGACCATCCGAAGCGCTACCGCGCGATGATCGTGGAAAGCGGCAACCCAGCGCATTCCGTCGCCGACAGCCAGCGGATGCGTGAGGCACTGACCGCGCTCGACACACTCGTGGTCATCGACATCGCCATGACCGAGACCGCACGGCTGGCCGACTACGTCCTTCCCACGGCGACTCAGTATGAAAAGGCCGAGGCAACCTTCTTCAATTTCGAATTTCCCGAGAACTATTTCCATGTTCGTCGGCCGGTGTTCGAGGCGCCCGACGGCGTCCTTCCCGAAGCCGAGATCCATGCTCGGCTCTGTGAAGCGCTTGGCGCCTACACCGACGAGGACCTGGCGCCTTTGCATGCCGCCGCCAAGCACGGGCGGGCCGCGCTCCTCCCAGTGTTCTTCGGAACCGTTCTCAGCAATCCCAAGCTCTCTCCGATGGCGCCCGTCATTTTGTATCGGACGCTGGGGCCGCATCTTCCGCACGGCCTACAATCGGCAGCGGTGGTCTGGGGGCTCGTGCACCGGGCTGCGACCGCCAATCCAGACTCGCTTCGTCGCGCTGGCTTCGATGGTGACGGTTTCGAGCCTGCAGAGAAGCTCTTCGACGCGATTCTCGAAGGCCCGTCGGGAGTGGTGTTTGCGCTGGACGAGCAAGACGAGAGCTGGGCTCGGGTGACGACCCCGGACGGCAAGATTCACGCTTTGATTCCTGAGTTGCTGGAGGAGCTTGCGAGTTTACGCGAAGCCGCCCCCGGCACGCGGGACAACGCCTTCCCGTTCGTCCTGTCTGCCGGCGAACGGCGCTCGTTCACGGCCAACACGATTCTCCGGGACCCGGAATGGCGCAAGAAGGACCCGGAGGGGTCGCTGCGAATCAACAGTGAAGACGCCACGCAGCTTGGCGTGGGCGATGGCGACCGCGTTCGGTTGACGACCAAGCGCGCGTCGGTTGACGTCACGATCGAGGTCTCGGCCATGATGCAACCTGGGCACGTGTCACTCCCGAACGGTCTCGGCCTCGACCACACATCGAACGGAGGCGACCGCATTCAAACCGGCGTCGCACCCAATGAGCTGACTGCTACCGAAGACCGGGACTGGCTTGCGGGAACGCCGTGGCACAAACACGTCGCTGCCCGAATTGAAGCGATTCAGTAGCTCAGAGCTGGTCTCTAGCGTTTTGCAATAGCCTTCGCGCTTCGGTGGCGACCTCTTCGATCGGCGCGTCGGGCACGAGCTCGAACATGGCCTTGGGATCGGCGAACGACACCAGGGCGCCGCCTTCGGACTCCTGCACGACCACGTTGCATGGCAAGAGCAAGCCGATGAACGACTCGCCTTGAAGCGCCTTGTGCGCGAGCTTCGGATTGCAGGCGCCGAGGATCACGTAAGGGCGAAAGTCGACGTCGATTTTCTTCTTCAGCGTCTCTTTCACGTCGATTTTCGTGAGCACGCCAAAGCCATTGGCTTTGAGTGCTTCGGTCACCTTCTCGAGCGCTTCGTCCACCGAGACGCCATCGAGCTGTTTGGAAAACGCATAGCTTGGGTCGTTCATCGAAAGCCTCCTCCGACCATATAAGTCGTACCTTCGGAGGCGCTACCGACGCGCAAATTATGCGCCGATTCGCCGCCATCGCTCCGTGGTAAACTCCCGCAAACGTGTACAAGACCCTCACAGCGCAGACGATCCACTACTTCGCTCGGCCGCAAGCGCGGGTGCTTCGCGAACCGCTCATTAATCGCGCCGCATGGAAGGGGAGTGAGATCGCTCAAACCGGAGATTGGCGCGAGACGCTCACCGACGCCGATGTCGCGGAGATCGACCATGCGGTCACGGTGGCTAGAGGAACGAGGAAGCCACTGGGGGATCTCACGAAGGAAGACTTCCCGCTGCCCACGCTGTCGAAAAAAATCGACCGTTGGAGACGAGAGGTCAGCTCCGGGCGAGGTTTTCAGGTGCTCCGTGGCGTCCCGGTCACGCGATGGACGCAGGCTGACGCCGAGCTCTTCTTCTGGTGCTTCGGTCAGCACCTCGGGATCCCCGGCGCCCAGAACCCACAGGCCGACCTGCTGGGGCACGTCCGGGACACCGGCGAAAGCCCCGACGAGGTCCGCCACTATCGCACGAACGTCAACATCAACTTCCACTGCGACGCGGCTGACGTGGTCGGGCTCTTGTGTCTTCAGAAAGCCAGGCACGGTGGCCAGAGCCGGATCGCCAGCTCGGTGTCGGTCTATAACGAGTTCCTGCGACGAAGGCCCGACTGGGTGGACCGTTTGTTCGAGCCCTTCATGATGGACACGAAGGGCGAGGGCGGGGTGCAGTACTTGCCTGTGCGCCCCTGCCGTTTCGACGACGGGCGGCTCCGCACCTTTTATCACACGGACTATTTCCGCTCGGCGGTCGGCTTTGGCGGCGAGCCGATGCTGTCGGCCGAGGACCGCGCAGTGCTCGACCTTTACAACGAGATCGCGGACTCCCCGGAGATGTGCCTCGACATGGACCTCGAGCCCGGCGACGTGCAGCTCCTCTCGAACCACACCGTGCTTCACGCGCGCACCGATTATGAGGACTACCCGGAGCCGGAGCGTAAGCGTCATCTATTGCGGCTCTGGATCTCACTTCCCTCCCGGGCGCCCCTCGGGACTCGTCTTCGAACGCAGCGGAGCCGCCTCGGCATGGTCACGACCGCCGTTCGCCTCAAGGTGGGGCACGCGATCCGACGCGCGGCCAATTGAGCTGCTTGGTCTAGTTGATCAGGTCGGCCTGGGGCACCCGTCCAGCGACCACGTACTGGTAGGGAAGCAACTCCTCGACCAGCTGGGCCGAAAAGCCAGCGGCTTCGAGCTCATGCACTACTGTATCGTGTGTGAGTCGTTTGTGCGCAGGAGGCCCCACCGGACTCTCCATCGTGAGGTCGACAATGAGCAATAGACCCCCGGGTCGCAGGGCCGCGAGTAGCTTCTCCGCATAGGCCACCCGCTCGGCGATGTGGTGCCAGGTGTTCACGATCAGGATCCGATCGACGGACCGGGCGGCGAGCGCCGGGTCGTCTGGGGCGACGATGTCAGGCCTCACGTTTCGGAGCTGTTCCTGCTCGATCCGCGCCACCAGCAGGTCGATCATCGATCGTTCGGTGTCGAGGGCGAGCACGCGACCTTCCGCCCCGACGGCTTCCGATAGGTAGCGGATGAAGTATCCAGTACCGGCCCCGAGGTCGACGGCCGTCATCCCCTGCCCGCACTGGAGCAGCTCGACGACCTCTTTGGGCCTCTGCCACTCGTCGCGAGCCGGGTCATCGAGGTGATGGGCGTAGGTTTGAGGATCGGGAAACCCGTGCTCGGAGCCGCTCGACGCCTCATGGGTTGCGGCGGGGACAGCTGGGCCAGGCTCGCTTTGGGACGATCTCCCATTGCAGGCAGTGGAGAGGGCTGTCACAAGCGCGAGTAGGGGAATTGCTCTTGGGGTCATTCGGATCACTCGATTCGTGGATTTTACAATTAGCGACATCTTTGACGCCGGCAAATGACTTCGCATATTTAGACCACGAAAACGTGACCTTCTTAACCCTGCGGAGATACGAGAAAAATTGCGCCCCAATGCCGTGGGACTATGCTGGCGCTCGTGCTCTCTGAGTTCAGAGGGGGAAAGAAAAAAGGAACTCCATGAAGAGACATCTCAACTCATCTCTCACCGTTCTGGTGTGCCTCACCCTTTTCGCGACCATGTTGATGGGCTGCAAGAAGGACGCCGAGGAGCCGGAACCCGAAGAGACGACTGGCTCCGAGATCCCTGAGCCGGAACCCGAAATCGACGTCGAGCCGGCCGAGCAGCCCTGCGTCGTCGAGACCGTGTACTTCGAATTCGATTCGGCGGAGCTCGATGGCAGCTCGCGTGCCGCCCTTCAAGAGGCCGTCGAGTGCTACCGCGGGCAAGGCTCCGGCGTGTCGCTCCTTCTCACCGGTGCGGCCGATCCGCGCGGTACCGAGGAGTACAACATCGCGCTCGGCGAGCGTCGTGCTCAAGCTGTTCGCAGCTACCTCACCTCGCTTGGTTTGGACGGAAGCAGGATCTCGACCACCTCCGTGGGCGAGGAGATGGCGACCGGCACCGACGAAGCGGGCTGGGCCCGTGACCGAAACGTAAGCGGCTCCGAGAACTAGAACGTTGGGGGGTGTGCTCGTGGGGTGTAGCAATTGATGCTTTCGGTCTTCCTTCAGACGAGCGCACCGCAACAACTCAATCCCTGGGAACTCGTCGTCGGCGCTTCGCCGGTCGTACAGTTCGTCCTGCTGATCCTCGTCTTCATGATGGTGATGTGTCTGTACATCATCGGCGCGAAGTGGATCCGCCTGAAGCAGGTCACGGACCAAAGCCGGGGGTTCCTTCAACTTTTTTGGTCGGAGGAAAAGGTCCGCGTGTGGAACGCCAAGGCGATGAACGACATCCATGGGCAGTCGGCCAGCTACGATCGATCGCCCATCGCTACCGTGTTTCGCGCCGGGTATCGTGAGCTCGCACGAATCGCTCGGCAGGGGCGCCCCACCAAAGCGGACGTCGAGAACGTGGAGCGGTCGCTTCGCAGGGCGCAGAGCGCGGAGATGACCCGGCTCGAAAACAAGGTGTCGTTTCTGGCGACGACCGCTTCGACCGCGCCGTTCATAGGCCTTTTCGGCACGGTCTGGGGCATCATGAATTCATTCATCGCGATCCACGGTGAGAAAAGCGCCGGGCTCGACGTCGTCGCGCCGGGCATCGCCGAAGCGCTCATCGCGACGGCGATCGGACTTGCGGCCGCGATTCCTGCCGTGATGGCCTACAACTACTTCGTCCGGCGAATTCGCGTGGTGGATAGCGAGACCGCTGCGTTTGCGAGCGACTATCTGAATATCATCCGCCGCCATTTGTTGGTGGAGTAGGCGGTGGCGTTTTCGAGCGGTAGCGGAGGAGGGGGGAGCCCGCTGAGCGAAATCAACGTGACGCCGCTGGTCGACGTCATGCTGGTGTTGCTGATCATCTTCATGATTGCCGCGCCGATGCTGACGACGGGCGTCAACGTCGACCTTCCGAAAGCCGACGCGCCACGAATGGACATCGATCAAGAGCACCCTCTGATCACCGTGCAGCGCGACCAACGGATCTTTCTTTTCGAGGAAGAGGTTTCGCTCGACGTGTTGCGGGAGCGCCTCGTGACCGACGAGCGGATTCGCGATGTCGACGAGGTGTTCGTCCAAGCGGACGAGCAGGTCCCGTACGGCGTGGTCGCGCAGGTTCTTGCGCTCGTACGCCAGGCTGGCATTGGAAAGATGGGGCTAGTCACCGACCCGGTCACGCGAGAGCCGAGATAGCCAATGGCTGAGGTGGGCGACTGGCGGGCACTCTCTCTTCTGGAGACCGAGCAGCCGACGCTGGTGGAGATCGCGGGTGGAGTCGGCTTCACGCTGGCGGCCTTTGTGACGATTCCTGTGCTAGCTTTGCTGAGTGCGTTCTTTTTCGGCGGCGTGCAGTCGATCTTCGGGGGCGGCGTCGACGATCTACCCCCCGCGCCCATCGAAGTGATCGAGACGCGGTTCGTGCGCCTCGGGAAGCGCAGGGAGCCTCGGAAATTGCCGAGCAAGGAGATCCGTGACGCGGAGCAAACGGCGCCGGTGCCCCAGGCCCCGGAGTCCGAGCCCATGGCCGCGGTTCCGACGGGCAAAGAGGAAAAGGGCCTGGCGAAGCCCAAGGAGAAGCGCAACCAGCGCGACGAGGACTTGCTCTCACAGCTTGGTGAGCGCGCGGGCGCGATTTCCGATCTGACGAAGGGGCCGGAGCTCGAAGGCGATCCGGACGGAATCGTCGAAGGCACCAAAGCAACGGGGGACGAGCTCGAGATCTACCTTGGCAAGCTCTACTCGTACTTTCGAAGGGGTTGGCAGGTGCCGACCCTGATCACCGACGAGGAGCTGCAGAAGTTGGCGTGCGTGATCGAGCTTTCGGTCACGAAAGACGGGCGCGTGGGGGATTACGAAGTGAAGCGTCCCAGCGGGAATGAAGCATTCGACGAATCCGTTCGTCGGAGGATGAGTCAGGCAGAGGGGGCGGAGCTTCCGGGGCCGCCGGAGTCGGTGGCGAATCGAATTTACGGGGAAACGATCTCTCTGCGTTTCTTTGGGCGGCACGCCCGTTGAGGTTGCACATGACTTTGGTTGAGTTTCGATATCGATGGATTCGGGCGGCGCTGGTCGCGGCGCTCGCGCTTGGAACCTTGGTTTTCTCGGTGTTGCCGGCCGACGGCAAGGAGGACGCGCCCCCTTTGCCCGAGGACAAAATCGTCGTCGACATCGATGCCCCCGACGAAGACGTGTTCCGGATCGGCATTCCAGATCTGATCGGGGAGGCCAAGCAACATGCTGCGAACGGCGGGGCCGTCCTCCAGAACGACTTCCGTCTGATGCCCGGCTTTCGCGTCATCGGCCCGAAGTCGGTTCGGCACGACTATGCGGGCCTGGGCCTCGGCGTGGATCTCGGCGCCTGGGCGATACTGGGTGCGAATGGAGTCATCAAAGGCCAGGTGTTCGGCGACGACACCGCGCTGAGCGTCGAGCTGCGCTTCTACCAGTCGAGCGGAGGAGAAGTCCCCGCGCTCCGTCGGACCTATCGCGGGCCACCAACGGAGCTCCGCAAATGGATGCATGCCTTCGTCAACGAGGTGATCGGAATCCTGACCGGCACCTACGGGCCGTTTGGGACCGAAATTGCGTTCGCTCGCAAGCACGGGCCTGGGCACAAGAGTGTCTACGCCGCGGCGATGGACGGCTATGGGGTCCGAAAGGTGTCGAGCGGCCAGGGCGTGTCGATGCTTCCTACCTTCGGGAAGGGCGCGATTTGGTACACGCGTATGAGCACTCAGGGGATGTTCATCACGAACACGCGAGTCGGCGGGAAGCGGGTCATTGGTGGCAAGGGCATCACGATGGCACCTGCGATCTGCGGCGAGCGGATGTACTTCTCATCATCGCGTTCGGGGAACTACGAGATTTACAGTGCGAGCCTCGATGGCAAGGGCCCGCGGCGCCTGACTCGAAGTCGGGGGATCGATGTGAGCCCGACGTGCGGACCCGGCGGAAAGCTTGCGTTCGTATCGGACCGCCACGGTAGCCCGCAGGTCTTCACCATGAAGAACGACGGGACCAACGTGCAGCGTGTGACGTTCCGTGGGAACCACAATCAAACGCCGGTTTGGTGCCAAGACCCAAAGCAGCCGCTCATCGCGTTCAGTGGACGCGACCAGAACTTCGATATCTTTACGGTCAACATCGAGACCCAGGAGTACCAGCGCCTCACCCAAGGCCAGGGCGACAATAAAGACCCGGCCTTCTCGCCAGACTGTCGTTTGATCGCGTTTTCGTCGAACCGTCGCGGGTCGCCGGGGGTCTACCTTTCGGGGCAAGACGGTCTGGATCAGAACCAAGTGATCACTGGCGCCGCCGAGACCGTACGCTGGGCTCGCTGAGGGGCACAAGCCGCTTGGCTTGGTGGTGACCGCCCACTACTCTGCGGCGCAATGCTGGTTTGGAAGCGAGGATGCCTCGCGACGCTCGTGTTCTTCGCCTTGCTGCTTCCTGGGTTGTGGGTGGTGCTCGGGGGTGGCGACCTTCACACCGATGGGGAGATCACGGCTACCCCGCTCGACCGCGATATCTTGAGCACGCGTGAGGACGCACAGCGCCCGATCGCGGAAGGCTTAGAGACCCGCGTCCTCTTTGGTGACCTCCACGTGCACTCCACGCTCTCGGTCGATGCCTTTCAATGGAGCCTGCCCTTGATGGGCGGGGAGGGCGTGCACCCGCCCGCCGACGCCTGTGACTTCGCCCGCTTTTGCTCGCAGCTCGACTTCTATTCGCTCACCGATCATGCGGAGGCGCTGACGCCGCGAACCTGGGCGATGGTCAAGGAGTCCGTTCGTCAGTGCAACGCCGTCGACGCGCAAAGTGAGCAGCCTGACCTCGTCGCCTTTAGCGGATTCGAGTGGACCCAGATCGGGTCAACGCCCGACACTCACTTCGGCCACCGGAACGTGATCTTCAAAGACATCGAGGACGACCGACTTCCCGCGCGTCCCATCGCCGCACCCGGCCTCGCTGCTGAGGCGATGTCCGACATGAGCGCCATTCGTGCAAACATTTCGATTCCATTTCGAGCGTTCCCGGACCAGCAGCCCTACAACGACGTTACGGCGCACCTACTCGAAATCATTCGAGTGGACGACTGTCCGGGAGGCGTGGCTTCTCCAGATCTCCCGTCCGATTGTCGCGAGAGCGCGGCGACACCCGAGGTGCTCTTCCGCAAGCTCGGGGAATGGGGCATGAGCTCCATGGTCATTCCCCACGGAACCACCTGGGGTCTCTACACGCCTCCGGGGTACCTCTACGACAAGCAACTCCAGGCGAAACACGACGATCCGAAGTGGCAGCAACTGATCGAGGTGTTCTCTGGGCACGGCAATTCCGAGGAGTATCGGACGTTCCGCGCCGTGGAGCAGAGCGGGGATCAAGCAGTCTGCCCGGAGCCGACCGAAACCTACGAGCCCTGTTGCTGGCGCGCCGGTGAGATCATCCGGAGCCGTTGCGACAACCCGCTCTCCGAAGAGTGCGATGAGCGCGTCGAGGCGGCGCGGCGGAACTACGTGAGCGTTGGCATCGCAGGTCATCTGACGCTACCGGGCACGGAGCTCACCGAGTGGGGCAACTGTGGTCAGTGCACCGACTGCTTCGACCCGAGCTTCTCATATCGGCCCGGCGGCGCCGTGCAGTACATCCTGTCCCGCGGGAACTTCGACGAGGCGGGGGAGCCGCGCCATACGACCCTCGGCTTCATCGCGTCGAGCGACAACCACACCGCTCGGCCCGGGACCGGCTACAAGGAATACGAGCGCCGCAAGATGACCGAAGCGCGCGGCGCCTCGACCGAGGATTGGCAGAAGGTCCTGTTTGGCGATCCCGCGAAGGCGAGCCGGTCCGTGCCCCTGTCCCCGAGATCGGTGAACGCGAAGCCGCCTTTCCGCAGGGTGTGGCTGGAGCGTCAGGCTTCGTTCTTTCTCACGGGTGGCCTCGTCGCCGTGCATGCGAAGGAGCGAACGCGCGACGCGATTTGGCAGGCGCTGTCCGACCGGCACGTCTACGGGACCTCGGGGGACCGCATTCTGCTCTGGTTTGATCTGCTCAACGCGAGTGAGGAGCGCGTGCCCATGGGCAGTCAGCTCGAGTTCGAGGGGACCCCGAAGTTCCGGGTTCGCGCGGCCGGCGCGTTTGCTCAGCTACCCGGTTGCCCCGACGAAGTGACCGAGGCACTGGGGGCCGAGCGAGTGGATCGGATTTGTGCCGGCGAATGCTACCGCCCGTCCGACGAACGCCGGCGTATCACGCGCATCGAGGTCGTTCGAATCGGGCGGCAAATGGAAGAAACGGAAGCCGTCGAAGAGCTGATCGAGGACCCCTGGCTGACGGTTCCATGTCCCCCCAATACCGAGGTCTGCGAGGTCGAGTTCGACGATCCTTGGTACGCGTCCGCGGGCCGGGAGGTTCTCTACTACGTTCGCGCGATCCAGGAGCCGACGCCGGCGGTCAACGCAGGTCAGCTTCGTTGCGACGGCGAAGCGTGCAAGCCGTGTTACGGCGACTATCGCGTCCCGTTCGATGAGGACTGCCTGTCGATGAACCAGGAGCGTGCCTGGTCCTCGCCAATCTACCTCAGCGCGCCCTAGCGGTCGTCGCAGTCCGCGGGGCCGAGCTCACGCACCTTGCGCAGCTCCTTCTTGGCCTTGGGCGCGAGCGGCGAGCTCTTGTGGTTCTTCAGCAGTGCTTTGAGGGCAGTGCCCGCGTCGTTGCACGATCGCACCTGCAGGAACGCTTGCGCCATGTCATACAGGGTTTTGTCGAGGGCATCGCCCTTGCGGTAGGTCGAAAGCACCTTCTGAAACTCGCCGAGCGCCGCGGCGGCTTGGTCTTGCTTCAGGTAGCTCGAGCCGATCATGTATTGCGCGTTGTCGGCGTGGTCATCCTTCGGGTACCGTTCCACGTAGGCTCGGGCGAGGGCGCGGGTGTAGGAATGCTTGTTGATCCGATACGCCTTCGTCAGCGCTTCCCAGTGTGCGCTCTTGCTTTTCGGAATCTCGCCCACATCCAGCGCGACATCCATGCCGGCTGCGCGCGCGACTTCGCTCAACTGGCGCTGAAGCTCGAGACTTCGCTGCGCCTGTGCTTGACTGGCTCCGCTGCTCTCGTTGCGAAGCTCGGCGATCTCACCCTCCATCAAGGCTAGACGCGCTTGAATTTGTTCGATCTGCAATCCTTGATCCGCGCTGTTGCGGCGTAGGACTCGGCTCGCCTCCGCCAGCGCTTCTTCGAGCTCTCTTCGCTTGACCTCGAGGTCATCTTCGAGCGAGTCGAGCCGCTTCTGATTGGCGGCGATGTCGGTCTGCATTTGGCTGATGCACCCTGTCGCCGGGGTAACAAATAGCGGAAGCGCGACCAGCCCCACGCAGAGGGTCGGGCGCAACCGGCTGAACAGTCGAAACATCCCCATCACCGCCCGGTTTAGTATAGATGGGTTATCCGTGCCATTTTATGGGCCCGGGTGCAGTAAGCCGTTGTCGTCCACGATGATTTGGAGCTGCTCGAGTCCGTCCTGGAGCTTCGCGAGGAACGAGGTCGAATGCGGGACGAAGTGGAAATTCGGGTGCTTTGACCAGAGCTCGCGCAGGCGCATGTCGAGGTGCCGAGCCTCCTCGTTGCTCTCGGTTCTGGCTGGGTTGCCTCCCTCGATCGAGATATCGCCGACGGCTGCCGACTCGAAGAAGATGACGGCATCATAACGTCCGAGCTGCTCCTCGAGGCTGGTGCCGAGGCTGTCGAAAAAGCCCTCAGGAGCTTCGTTCGGCCAGAAAGCAGCGCCGTCGACGGTGCCGCGGTCGCAGAGGAGCACGCGGCCGGGGTAGTGCGCGCTCTGGATGTCTTCCAATGCTACCTGCGCGTGGAAGATAGCTCGCTGCGTCGCCATGCGCGCTTCGGGTTCGCCCAATCGAGGGAAGCCGCCCTTGAACAGCATCGTTGCCGTCTCGGGCACGATCACGACCTTCTCGCCGATCTCGCGGCGGAACAAATCCGCGGCGGTGGTCTTTCCGCCGCCCGGGCCACCGGTGAGTACGATTCGAAAGTCAGTCACGGGAAGATGCCATCGAGCGAGTAGGAGTTCGATACGCTCTCTATCGCATTGAGGTACGCCGAGGTGCGGATGTCTGGGAGCCCCTTCCGCCTCCACGGCTCGCGGATCTTCTCATAGGAAATTGCCATCGTGTTCTCGAGGGCCGTACGAACGAAGTCGATCTCGTTCGGCGCTTGCAAGAGTAGCGCCGCGTCCTCGGGAGGCAGGGTCTTACCGGTGAGGCGCGCGATCGCGTTGAGTAGCCGATGGTTTGCCATCTGCTGGTAGCGGCGGGTCATGCGTTCGAAGCTCACGTGTGAAAGATTCTTGATCCACTCGAAGTACGACACCACGACGCCACCCGCATTGGCGTAAATGTCGGGGATCACCATCGTGCCCGCCTCGCGCAGGATCTGGTCCGCCTCGGGATCCACCGGGCCGTTTGCAGCCTCGACGATGATTTTCGCCTGAAGCCGTGAGGCGTTCCGGGCCGTGATCTGATGCTCCAGCGCAGAGGGAATCAGCACGTCGCAGGCCTCCTCCAGGATGGCATCCGGATCGGCCAGGAATCGAGCCCCCTCGAACCCTCTGAGGGACCCGGTCTCAGCGCGGTGTAGCAGGACGGCTTCCACGTCCAGCCCGCCCTCGTCGTAGAGCGCGCCGTCGCTGACCGACACACCGACGATAATCGCGTCCCGGTCGACCGCGGCAAGCGCCGCGTGAAGGCCGACCTTTCCGAGGCCCGGCACGATGATTCGCTTGCCCGCCAAGCCGGTCTCCAAGCCCAGCGGCTTCAAGTCCTCTTCTTCGGAGAGGAAGTGCTCTAGTGCGATGACCGCGCCCAAGCCGGTTGCCTCTCGACGGCCATCGATGCCATGTACCTTGAGCGCCTTCCCGGTAACCGAGGCGAGTGCATTCAAGGTGTCCGGCCCGTGGGTCTTGTAGGTGTCGTAGATCCAACCCATTTCCCGTTCGCCGGTGCCGACATCGGGCGCCGGCACGTCGACGTCGGGGCCGATGAAGCGTTTGCGGATGAGCTCGGTCGTATACCGTCGCGTCACGCGTTCCAGAAACGATGCGGATTCCGTTCGCGGATCGACGCACACGCCTCCCTTTGCACCACCGAAGGGAACGTCGACGACCGCGCACTTGTACGTCATCAGAGCAGCGAGGGCCATGACCTCGTTCTCCGAAACGTCGAGCGAGTAGCGAATGCCTCCTTTGGTCGGAAGCCGGTGATGGCTGTGCTCTGCGCGATAGCCCGCCACGACGACGATCTTCCCGTCATCCCGGCGAACCGGAAACCGAACCCCGTAGACTGCGTTACACGCGCGTATTTGGCCGAGGATGTCGGGAGCGATATCAGTGTGACGCGAGGCCGCGTCGAAGTAGCGGCTGACGTCATCGAAGAAGCTGGCGCTCGAGGGCATGCCGAAGCATAGCCCGGAAGCCGGTCGAAAGACCTTAGGATTCTTTCGCTCTTCTCTCGCATCGAGCGGAGCGGTAGGCTAGCTGCGTGGAAGCGTTCATGATGGAGGGAGCGACCTGGCTCGGGATGACGCCTGAATCCCAGATCAAGGTCGTCAAGTCTCTGTTGGTGGTGCTCTTCTTCCTGCTGGTTCGGTCCGTGTTGATGCGGGTTCTGCTGCGGAATGTCACTGACGTCAGGCAACGGTACAGCTGGAGCCGCGGCGTTACCTCCACCATCGCGGTTTTGATCCTGATCTTCCTGGGTGTGATTTGGTTTGCGGGCCTCGAACGAATCGCCACGTTCGCCGGCATCTTGGGTGCTGGCTTGGCGGTGGCCTTGCACGACACCATTGCAAACATTGCTGGGTTTCTCTTCATCATGATTAGGCGCCCGTTCGAAGTAGGCGATCGCATCGAGATTGAAGGAGTCGCAGGTGACGTGATCGATATTCGGGTCTTCCAGTTCAGCCTGCTGGAGATCGGCAACTGGGTCGACGCCGACCAGAGCACGGGACGGATCTTACAGGTGCCGAACGGCAAGGTGCTGCGCGCGGTGACCGCGAGTTTCAACAAGGGCTTTGACTACATCTGGCACGAGATTCCCGTGCTGATCACTTTCGAAAGCGATTGGAAGAAGGCCAAGGGCATCCTCGAGGCGATCGTCGATGACGACAGCTTCGTCGCTGCCGAGGAAGTAGAACGCCAGGTGCGCCGGGCGGCGTCGAGGTACCTCATCTATTCCGGAAAGGTCACGCCCATCGTTTACACCACCGTGCGCGACAGCGGCGTGCTGCTCACGGTTCGATACATGACGAAGCCCAAGACCCGTCGCGGCACCGAGCAGCGGCTCTGGGAGCAGATATTGGAACAGTTCTCCGAGAACGACGACATCGAGCTGGCGTACCCCACCGTCCGCTACTACGACCAGTCGCAGTGACCCAGAAGCTTACAAAGACGGGGCCTCGGCTGTCGTATCAGGTCTTCGGTTCACAGGGTCCGCCGGTCCTCTTCATCATGGGGTTCGGAATGCCCGGGGCGGTTTGGGGACCTCAGGTCGACGAGCTCCAAAGCGACCACCGCTGCTGCCACTACGACCATCTAGGCGTCGGTGAGAGCGATCGCGGGCCGTTCCTTCGGACGATTCCGGCGATGGCCGATGACGCGGTTCGGATCCTGGATGACCTGTCCTGGGACCAGGCCCACGTCGTTGGGGTGTCGATGGGGGGCATGATCGCCCAGGAGCTCGCCCTTCGTTCCGCGGACCGTTGCCAAAGCCTGACGCTGGTCGCAACGCACGGTGGTGCCCCGGTGGCGTCGCTCCCGACTCTCCGCGGAATGAGGTTCTTCGTCCAGGGGCTGTTTGGCGGACAGAAGAACCGGATGCGCTCGTTGCCGCGCCTGCTCTACCCAGACGAGTTCCTCGAATCGATCGGGCCAACGGCGATCCGTTCGCATCTCGACGTGCGCTTGGGACATCCGCCCGCGCTTCGGACCGTGCTGGGCCAGCTCTACGCGGTGTGGAGGCACTCGACCGAATCGCGTTTGCCGGAAATCCAGATGCCGACACTTCTGGTTCGTCCAGGAAAAGACATTCTGATTCGGCCGACTCAGACGGACCGGCTAGCCCAACGAATTCCGAACGCTCGGGTTCTTCGATTCGATGACGCGGGGCACGGGGTGACCTTTCAAAAGGCGGCGGAGCTCAACGCAGCATTGCGTGAGCACTTCGGACAGCATGGTTCCAATCGACTCGGCTCCACTGCCTCTGTCGCAGCGCGCGTCTAGAACGCCGCACTGATCTGAATGCGCCATGCAAACTGGCTGCCATCGTCGTTGGGCGCGATCGAGTTGAGCGGTGAAGGTGGCACGCTGCTTCCACTCGTGTGGCCCAAGAAGTATTGGAAGTCAGTCGAGAGCTTCACGTTGTCGTGACCGGGGATGACGAAGTACGAAAAGCCGATGCCGAACGATTGGAAGTTGCTCAGATTGCCCAGGTCTGCGTCCGGGGCGTTCGGAGGCGGTTCGCCCTCGATTATCGGTTTCGCAACAATGCTGTACTGAGCGAAGACCTGGAAGTCATCCATGACGAAATAGCCGCCCATCAGGGTAACTCCTGTGGAAACGACCTCGCCGGCGGGAGTGGTTGCAGTTGCGGCCTGTCCATCCTGCCCGGCGCTTATCGAGAGGAGCGCGCTCCAGCCGTTTCCGCGCGCCGACACGTCGACGGTTCCTAGGGCGATCTTCACCGGAGCGGTTCCTTGGCTCCGTCCGCCGTCTTGGTAGTGCACCGCCGCGCCTAGCCGAATTCCAAATGGAGTTCCTCGGCGTGCAGTGAGGCGATTGAAACCGGACAGCCCCCTCTCGCCCCAGCCGTACTGCGCGCGCAGGGTGACAGCGAAGTCTGCCCTGGTAGCCGATCGGATTTCAGAGAAGCCGGTTCGCAAGCCATCCGAATAGCCGAGGTTGATCGAGAAGCGACGGCGCAGGTACGTGAGCATGATGCCCTTGGAGCTACCCGGCGTATAGACGTTCTCGACGATCGAGTAGTCCAGGAAGTAGAGGTCGTTGGGGTTGATCAAGGACTCGGCGATGGTCTCGTTCATGAACAAGCCTGCTCGGATTCGAAGCCACTTCCACTTCAAGTCGATGAACGCGCGCTGAAACGAGAAGTCACCACCGGCCACGACGCCGATCCGCATGTATAAGGCTACGAATTGCGTCAGTCCGATGCCGAGCTGGAAGCGCGCGCGGGCCATATCGAACCCTTGCGAGACTTGCTTCTCCCGCTCCAGCGTCGTGGGGTCTGTCGGCGGCTTCGTTCGGTAGTTGACCGTGTAGCGGGCTTGCACGAGGCCGGCGAGCGAGAGGTAGAACCAATCGTCGACGCCGACGAGGAGGCCGCTTTCGTAGCCGTAGAAGACCTCGACGTTCGTGCCGTCATCGCTTGCCGCCGCCGGCGCTTCGGCAGGCTCCTCTACCTGCGGGCTGGGTTCGTCCGAGGGCTCCGCTTCGGGGTGCTTCTGCAGCGTCGGGTCCTCCACGGGAAGCGAACCGGTGGCCCGCCCCATGTCCACGTCTGCGGTTTCGCCGTCTCTTTCTGCTTCACCCGATGGTTGAACCTCGTCCTCGGGGCCGGCGTCTCGTGCGGCTCCAAGCTCCTCGAGGCTCTCTTCTTCCCTTGGCTGGTTGGTGGGATCTTCATACGGAAGCGTGCCTGCGGTCGGTGGTGTCCGCTCGGGCTTCGGCTCCTCTTCAGCCGTCGGCTCTTCCACACCGGCGTCCTGCGCCATCGCCGACGTGCCGAAGCTGAGCACACACGCCAACAGCAATGTCGATCTCGCGCGTGCGTTCATGAGAGCCAACTCGTGAAAGCGGTATCACATCTCTAGCCCGCGTCCCAGTCGAACACGGTCGCCGTCCAGATACGCTCGAACGGCATGGACGCGGTCCGCTGCAGCCTCCGGACGGCTTCCGCGTCGGGAGCCTCGTACTCGCAGATCATGCGCTTTCGGTCCTTCGAGAAGTAGCTGCGAATGAACGTGACCCGGTGCTGCTCGGCACACCACCCGAAACTGACCTCTTGCGCCTGCAGCTCATCGAACGACTCGGCCTCGCCAAACTTCCTTTCCACCATCACCCTTGCCATCACCCAGCCTCCAGATCTCGTGGTTCCATTTCCGACGCGGCCGCAGCCGCGGCAAGCTCGCGCTCGACAATCGTGCCCACGTGCTTCGCGTAGCCGCTGAGCTTTCGGAGCTCCTGGGCGCACTCGCGTATCGCCACTTGGTCGCCTTGCTTGCGTGCGATCCGAAGCAGCACCGCTCTTGCAAGAGCCGACTCGCTCGGCTGTTGCAGGATGCGCCCGATCGCCTCTGCCTCTGCCGCACGCGCGGCCGCGCTGTCCAACTCACCGCGCTCCGATTCGATGGCGGCGGCCTGTGTGAGGACGAAAGCGAGGCGCTGCTTGGCATCCACATCGCGGAGCTCCTGCAACGCTTCTGCGAGCGCCGACCGTTGGGTCTCTTCGCCTTTTTGGTATCGGCAAAGGGCTAGCATCGCGCGGCCGAGCGGCCGTTCGCTCCCTTCACGGAGCTTCTCGCCGATGGCGGCTAGCTCTTTGGCATGCTCACACGCTTTGTCGCCCTCTCGCTGATGAATCGATGTCATTACGAGGTGTTCGAGCGTAATGAACTCCTGCAGTCGATTGCCGTGCTTCTTTGCGAGCGCCAAGGCCTCCCGGAATGCCGCGTTGGCTTCGCTCAGCAGGCCCGCATGCAACCGGAGCAAGCCCACACCATCAAACACGGCCCATTCGGCGTCGCCCGACCGCTCCGTCAGGGCCCGCGCTTCCAACAGTAGTGCCTCGGCTTGTGCGAGGTCCCGTTCGAGAATGACCAGGCAACGCGCGGTTTCCGCCATGCCGATGGCGCGATTGTGATCGTCGGTCCCTCGGCTGGCGAGCTCGGCTCGGAGCGACAGTCGGTGCGCGTCCCCCAGCGCTCCTTCGTGCCAACGTAGGGTGCTCACCAAGGTAAATCCCAGTCGCGCGTGCTCGGGACATCTGGCGTCTAGCGCTTCTTCAGCGAGCGCCTCGATTCGCGTCGATTCGGCGTCCGGGTCTTCTGGCCAACGCGCGCCCAGGCTGATCTGCTCGAGCTCGATTCTGAGCTTCACCCGCTCCGGATCCGGCAGCTGTTCCACGAGGCGAAGGCCGCGGCGGGCGTGCGTGTAGGCCTCGGCGTTCGCGAAAACCCGGAGGCAACGAGTGCCCGCCGCCACGCATGCGCGGGCCGCCAGGGCCGCATCTCCGCCCAAGGAGGCGTGATGAGCAAGCTCGAGCGAAATGGTCCCGTCGGGGTCGTCCCGGCCATCGAGCAATCTGGCGATTCGAAGGTGCATGAGCCTGCGGCGGGGCACGGAGATTTGCGAGTACACCACCCGATGAACCACCGCGTGGTGGAACGCGTACATCTCGGCCGAAGCCTCCAGGCTCTCCAACAGAGCGCGCCGTTCGAGCTCTGCGAGCGCGTCCATGAGTGGGTCGAAATCGAGCGACACCAGCTCGGCAAGCCGGGACGCATCGAACGCGGAGCCGAGGACCGCACCCCAGCGGAGCACATTGCGGGACTCCGGGGCGAGGCGGCCGACCCGATCGCTGATCAGCTCCTTGAGAGACCCGGGTACGGGCTCGCCCACGCTCGAAGCGCGGGCCAGCTCGCTCGCCATGAGCGCGTTGCCGCCGCTCAGGTTGAAGACCTCTGCGGCATTGGCCTTGCCTTCAATTGAACGGACCAGCTCTTCGACATCTCTCTCGGTGAGCGGAAGCAAGAGGTGCTCGTCGATGAGGCCGTCACGGCGGAAGCTTCGCAAGATCCGCATTGCAGATTCGTTGTCGATCAGCTCGCCGTCCCGGGCACCGAAGACCATTGCTACTGGGCGGGCAAGGCTCATTCGCGCGACGTAGTGGAGAAGCTCCGACGTTGCATCGTCGCACCAGTGAATGTCGTCAAATAGAAGCAGGGCAGGGGAACCCGGCCTGGCTCGGGCTGCCACCAAATCGACGACGGCCCCAAAAAGGCGGTCACGGCTCTGCTCGCTCTCGGTCGAGTCGCCGAGCTCGGGCAGAAGGGGTGAGAGCGCAGCGCCGTTGGCCTGCGAAACCACATCGGGTGGCAAGCGGCGCAGCGCGTCGATCCAAGGTCCATAGGGACGACCCGCTTCGGCCTCGTACGCGCTGGCTTCGAAGACGGTGCATCCCCTCCCGCGAGCTTCTTCGCTGAGCTCGGCCAGCAATCGCGTCTTACCTACGCCGGATTCTCCTTTGAGCATGAAGACGGTCAACCGTCCCTGACCCGCGTCATCGAGAAGCGAAAGCAGGCGGCTTCGCTCTTCTTGGCGTCCGACGAAGACATCGCGGGCCCGCGGCCTCGTCGGCTCGTGTGCTGTTGGCGGCGTGCTTGCAACGGTGGGCGCGGCGCTCGAAGCTGCGGGCTCTTCTTCTTGGTGATCTGTGCCTCGGGCTGCTTCCCGCCAAGCGGTCTCGAGGGGCCCTGTCGCCTTGGCGCCAAGCTCCTTGAGCATGCGTCGCGCGCTTTCGTACTGTGCCCTGGCTTCGTTTCGGCGGTCGGCGAGCGCGAGAAGCTGAATTAGTCGCGCTCGTGCTTCTTCGTTGATCGGGTCGATTCGAACCAGCTCCCGCGCATACGGCAGCGCGTCACTGGGAGCCGAGGCAAGCCGATCGACCAGCGCCTGCAGGACTCTAGTGTGCATGCTACGCGCGTGCTCCCGTTCCGCCGCGCACCAGGCGGTGAACTCGTCGAAGTCGATCAGCTCGAGCCCCTCGAGCAGCTCGCCGTCGAACACGGACTCGAGCTCCTTCAGGCGCTCGGTTGAAATGGAGTCGACCCCGGAAGTGAGTTCCTTTCGGACCCAGCGCCAGTCGAGCGATGCCTCTTCGAGCTCGAGCTCGACGCTTTCACGGTCGGCGACGAGGGAGCGCTTGGTTTCGGAGTCGACGACCGTCCGGATCTTCGACAGGCTCCAGCGCAGCGCGCCACGTGGGTCGTCCGCAACGTCCCACAATAGGGAGCACAGTCGGTCGCGACGGTGCGCGCGGCCCGTGATCGCAAGATAGGCCAGCAGACCTCGAGTCTTCTTCGACTGAGGGAGACGTACAGGCTCACCGTCCCGGTGGACGGTAAGGGGCCCTAGCACCTGGACCTGAAGCGCGGCGACGCTCACGCTGATGAGCCTGCCTGCGACGGCGCGGGGCGTCAAACCTTGGTTTCGACGGCCATTGGGGTTGCCGTTGTGGTATCCTCAGCTCGTGGATTACGTTGTCCTCGAGCGCGAGTTTCCCGAGCCGTTGACCCCGGATGATGTCCCGCGGATGGCCGCCAAAACCCAATGTTTCGGGATGTATCGTGTGAAGCCGGTCTGCAGTTACCTCATGCCGGATGGGAAACGGATGGTTTGCGTATTCCAGGCCCCAGATGCGGAGGCCCTCCGCGCCATAGCCCGTGTGAATGGGTTCCCTCCCGACTCCGCCGTCTGGTCCTCTACGCTCCATACCCCGTGATTTCACGCACTTAGCGACAAAGATCACCTCCACTGTTTTTTCCACGGTCCCTCACACGGAGCCTCACACGGGGCCTCCGTAGATTGGTTTGTGTGGACGGGAACAACCCCCGCCACCCCAACCAAAACGAAAGAGGATGCCATGGAAACCAACGCAACAACCGAACCCACACAGAGCAGCCCGAAGCCCCGCCGGGAGAAGCGCCCCCTAAACGGCGTCGACGTCCCGACCCTGTTCGCGACCATCAATGCCGTCGGTGAGCAGCCGGAGCTCGCGAAGTTCCAGTTCCGCGCTTCGAACAAGTGGGTCAAGGGCACGCACAGCCGCAGCCGTATCGAAGGCTTCAGTGGCGCCGGCGGTGAGCACGCGCAGACCGGAGACTTCGTGTACGACGCCGACCACCCGCCGGTCCTTTGCGGCGTGGGCAACGCCCCGTCGCCGGTCGAGTTCCTTCTTCACGCGATTGCGGGCTGCATCACGGCCGGTATCGGCAACGTCGCGTCCGCGCGGGGCATTGAGCTCGAGTCGGTCGAGACCACGGTGGAGGGCGATCTCGACGTACAGGGTCTGCTCGGACTGTCGGACGACGTCCGCAACGGCTACCAGGGCATTCGCCTGAGCTACAAGATCAAGGGCGATGCCGACGCCGAGACGCTTCGCAAGGTCGTCGCGCAGTCAACCGCACGCTCCGCTGTGTACGACGTGCTCACCAACGGGGTTCCCGTGTCGATCGAAGTGGATGCCGACTGATGTGTCGGCCGACGGAACATGCCGACCGGTCTGACTGAGACAGACCGGTCGGCGGGTCCCCGCCGGCGGAAAGGAGCAAGCCATGAAACGGACAGACACAATCATCATCGGCGGCGGGCAGGCCGGTTTGGCCATGAGCCGGTGTCTGACCGATGAGGGAATCGACCACGTGGTCCTCGAGCGAGGCCGAGTGGCCGAGCGATGGCGAAGCGAGCGATGGGATTCACTCCGCCTTCTGAGCCCCAAGTGGCACACACGGCTACCAGGGTTTCGCTACCAAGGTGCAGACCGTGACGGTTTCATGACGATGCCCGAGCTCATCTCGTACTTCGAGCGGTACGCGAAGTCGTTCAGCGCTCCTGTCGAGAACGAGACGACGGTCCTCGGTGTCGAGCGAGCCGAGCGCGGGTATCGGGTGCGGACCGATCAAGGGGACTGGCAAGCGCCCAACGTAGTGGTCGCGACCGGACATTGCGACGTTCCGTTTGTTCCGAAGGTGGCCGCCGGGCTGCCGTCGCACATCCACCAGGTCGTACCATCGCACTACAAGAACACCGATGATCTTCCGAACGGCGGAGTGCTGGTGGTTGGCGCGTCTGCTTCGGGGATTCAGCTCGCCCAGGAGATTCATCGCTCCGGGCGACCCGTCACGCTTGCCGTCGGTCGGCACACGCGGATCCCTCGACGCTATCGAGGGAGAGACATCGCCTGGTGGCTCGAGGCCAGTGGGATTCTTCATGAGCGCGCCGAGCGCGCGTTCAACCTCGAGTCGGCGCGTCGTCAACCTTCGCTTCAACTCGTGGGTACCCCCGACCACCGGACCATCGACCTGGGCGTTCTACGGGAAGAGGGGGTTCGCCTCGCAGGGCGGTTCGAGTCGACGGACGGAACGCGCGTGGGGTTCGCCGGCGACCTGGGTCGCAACATGGATGCCGCCGAGCGCAAGCTCGACAGGCTGCTCGAGCGAATCGACGCCTTCATCGACGAGACGCGGATGTCCGCGTGCGAGCCGGATCGGCGTCAGCCGATCGTCGCCGCTGACGCGCCAACCCAGCTCAACCTGCGAGACGCGGGAATCTCGACCGTCCTTTGGGCCACGGGATACCGCCGCCGCTATCCGTGGCTGAACGTGCCCGTCCTCAACATTCGGGGAGAAATCATTCACGACTCTGGCGTCACGCCTGCTGCCGGTATCTACGCCCTCGGGCTCAACTTCCAACGAACGCGCAAGTCCAGCTTCATCGATGGCGTCGGCAACGATGCCCGCGTCGTCGCAGCGCACATCTCTCAACGTTTCAGCCGCTCTTCGATCGCTGCATAGGAGGCACGACAATGACCATGCAAGCCATGAACGACACATACGACGCCGTCATCGTAGGGGCTCGATGCGCGGGGGCCGCCACTGCAATGCTTCTGGCGAGCTTTGGGCTCCGCGTGCTGCTCTTCGACAAGAGCCGATACGGCACCGACACCTTGTCGACGCACGCCCTGATGCGCCCCGCGGTGCTTCTACTTCAGCGCTGGGGCTTGACCGATCGCCTCGAAGCAGAGGGGACGCCTCGAATCACCAAGACTTCGTTCCACTACTCTGACAGCGAGAGACGTGAAGCGGTCGAGGTCGACATCAAGCCGAGGCACGGCGTGGAGGCGCTCTACGCACCACGGCGTAACGTGCTCGACCGGATTCTGGTCGACGCTGCGCGTGAGGCCGGAGCGGACGTTCACCACGGTGTGCAGATGTTGGATCTCCTTCGTGCCGACGATGGCAGGGTGGCCGGCGTCCGGCTGCGCGACGAGTCCGGACGTGCCCGTGCGGTCCGGGCTGGGATCGTGATCGGCGCCGACGGGCGTCGCTCGGGCGTGGCGCGGCTAGCGGGTTCGACTCCGTACGTGCTCGGACGACACAAGACTAGCTGCGCCTACGCGTACTTCCGCGACCTACCGATCGATGGAAATCGCTGGTACTTCCGCCCGGGGATGGGCGCCGGTGCGATCCCTACCAACGACGGGAACACACTCTTCTTTGCTTCGTTCCCTGGGGACTTCGGGAAGGGACCCGCCTCGGAGCGTGTTCGCGCGTTCCATCATGTCATCCGGGAAGCGGCGCCAGACATCGGGGTTCGGGTATCGAACGCACAGCTGGCCAGCAAGCTCCACTTCTTCGGCGGCATGCGAGGCTTCGTCCGCCAGCCCTGGGGCGACGGCTGGGCGCTCGTCGGTGACGCCGGCTACATGACCGACCCCATCACCGCACACGGAATCACCAACGCCCTTCGAGACGCGGAGCTACTTGCGCGCGCGATCACGGAAGGGACCGGTCTCGCCGAGTACCAAACAGCCCGCGACGACCTGTCCCTCGAGTTCTTCGAGGTCTCCGACCGAGTCGCCTCACTCGACTGGGACATCCCAACGGTGCAGCAGTACCACCGGATGATGAGCAAAGAAATGGGGCGGGAGGAGGAGGCGCTCGTGACAATGGAAGGCGCGTCCGCCACCGCGGCATGACAGGAACCCTGGCTGAAGATTAGACGTGCCCCCTTGGCTCTACGGGCTCATTCCCTGGTTTTCAGCACGCCGATCAGGTCTAGGCGGTCGAGCTTCCTCCGTACCAATAGCGCGCTGGCGATCCCCGACGCTAGAACCACTGCTACCGAGAAGGCGTAGGTTTGGTTCGAGATCATGAATGGCATTCGGAAGAGCTCGGGGTCTGCCCATGATGCGATGAGGGCCTTGGCGCCGATTGTTCCTAGGAAGAGGCCTAGGGGGATGGCGATCGCGATTTGCACGGCCTGTTCGCCGAGCAGGATTGACGAGATCTCGCCGCGCGTGAATCCGAGCACGCGCAGGGTCGCCAAGTCCCGGCCTCGCATAGACACGCTCACGCGTGCGTTGTTGTAGACGATCGAGATGGCGATAGCGGTTGCGAACAAGGTCATAATGAACGTCATCACGTTCATCGTTTCGTCGGTTTGTTTCTCGAAGCTGGCGATTGCATCGCTCTTTCGGGACACGGCCTGAATAGCAGGGATTTCGTTGAGCCGGGATTGAACCTCAGTCTCCATGGGCGCACTGATCCGAAGCAGCGCCGACGAAAACCTGGGAGACTCCCGCAGTAGCCGATGCAGATTCGTCTTCGACACGTACCCCTGAAGACCGAAGCCTTCCTCGATGAGTCCAGCTACCGTCAGCTCTCTCATCCCGCGGTCTCCCTCCTTGAGCTCGATCTCAATCCTGTCGCCCGCTTCGACACCGAGGATCTCGCCGAGAACGCTCGTGAGCAGTACGCCCTCCTCGGGGATGGGCACCTGCTTGAAATCGAGGCTGAACAACTGGCGCAGGCGCGCGTCCTTCGGGATGCCGATGAGTGCCGTGTCGCGCCAGTGATGCCCTGAGCGCATCCGAACGGCGGTCATTCGAATCCCCTCGACCTCTTCGACACCTGGCACGTGCGCGAGATAGCCGAGGCCGCGCTCCGGCATCGCATCGAGGAAACTCACCGTGAGGTCTTCGCGTTGCTGGCGTTCGAACTGCACCTGCATCATCGGACCGTATGCGTCGTAGCCAAATCGACCCAGGATCACAATCGACAGCGCGAGCGCGATCCCGAGAGAAGATAACGCGGTCCGTCCCGGACGGCGCCAAATCTCGCGGAACACCATCAGAACGGTTTGCTTGAACCACTTGGTCCATCCCCATCGCTCGATCGCGGAAGTCTTGTACTTCGTCGGCGCGGGCGGCCGCATGGCATCCGCAGGGGGAAGGAGCACGGCCGCGCGGACGGCCAACGAAGCGCCCAGCGCGCCGGCAACGAAGCTGAATAGAATCGCGTTCGTACTGACCGTCAGATCGACCCGCTGCGGCATCTCCGGAAGTCGAAAGAACTCCGCGTACATCGCGAGCATCCCTTTGCCTAACCAGACGCCCAGCCCCAGGCCAATCAGGGCCCCCACGCTCACGATGACCGCTACCATCTTGAAGTAGTGGAGGGCGATGGTCTTGTTCCCGTAGCCCAATGCCTTCAGGACCGCGATTTGCGGACGCTGTAGCGTGACCAATCGGCTGAACACGACATTGAGCAGGAAAGCGGCGACGCCGAGGAATACTCCCGGAAGAAAAATGACGAGCGTTTCGATACCTTGAATTTCGCTCGTTAAGATCGAGTGAGAGAGCTGGTGCTCTCGCGCGAGCGCGCCGAGCCCACCGTACGGTACGAGCACCCGGTCGATCGCGCCCAGGACTGCGTCCTCGTTGGCGCCGGGCTCGAGCTTCACGGCCATGTCGTTGAAGGCCCCCTCCATTTGATAGGCGGCCGCGATCGCGTCCTCGAGCATCCACATCGGCGTGAAGCGCGCGTCGTCCGGCATGAGAAGGCCCGTGTCCACGGCAAATACGTACTCAGGCGACAGCGCGTGCCCCACGATCAGGAGCTCCCGAAGCTTGCCGTTGATCACCGCCGAGAGATGGTCTCCAGGTTCGAGCCCGTGCGCGTCGGCGAAAGGCTCGTTGATCAACACCTCATCGTAATGTCCTGGCCGTAGGTTACGCCCCGAGCGCAGGACCAGCCCGTTGAGGGGCGCCTTGCCAGTTGACGGGACGGAGATGAGGTCGCCCCGGGCGGGCGAAATGAGATCGTCCATCGGCAAGCGCACTCGCTCCACGATCCGTGGGTAGGCACGAGCCACCCCTGGAAGCTCAGCTATTTGCCGCGCGACGGACTTGGGGGCTCGCTCGAGGTGTACGAACACGTCGGCAAAGCGATTCGTCTCATAGTAGAGGTCACGCGAATCATAGAGTGCTCGCCAGGCACTTTGGAGCGAAATGTAGCAAGCCACTCCGGACGCCACCACGATTGCAATGGTCAGCGCCTGGCCGCGAAGCCGAATCACTTCGCGAAAGAGCTTGCGGTCGAGGACGCTCACAGCCTTTCGTTACTTCGGCTTCTTGCCGACCGGCAGACCGTGAGATTCGACTTGCTTGCGCAGCCTCCCGAGCAGAGCCCCGGACCATCCTTTGGAGGCCTCGGCGCAAGCCGGCTCATGCGCCCCGTCGTTTGCGCGCTCGACGCAGGATCTGTAATACGTCTGCGCCCAAAGAAGGTCATCGTTGTACTTGCGCAAGCCGTGCTTCAGGCCCTGCACGTATCCATAGTCATAGATCACGAAGAGCACTTTCCGGACGAGCGCAGGGTAGACTGACTCCATCGAGAGGGCGATGATCTTCTCTCGTCCCTGGCTGTATGACGGGCCTAGCAGCTTGGGTTCGACGGTCGACACCTGATGGCATGCCTCGACCGGTCCGTCGGCGAAAGGTACCCCCGTTTTGCAGCCCTTCGCCCTCGCAAGCTCGACATAGTAGCCGTGGATCGTCTCCCAGCGCGATGCTCCGTTGACCGCGCCGCGGTCAAACGCAAACTCAATCTTCTCGCGGACTTGATTCATTCCTGTTTTGTAGGACCCGCTGTTGCGCAGCGTCGCGTGCCATTGCTCATCGTGGGCGGGATTGTCGGCCGCCACTAGCGAAGGGAGCAGGAACCACGCGCAGAGGAGAAGAGGGAGGAGGCGCATCATCGGTGACGACCGTGAACCTCTTGCCCATTACGTGTCAAGTGCCAGCGTCAGACTGGGCCCCCAACTGAGCGGAGGTCGAGCGCAGCGCTTCTTCGGGACCCAGGCTCAGATCATTTCGCAGCGAATGGGCTCGATGCCTGACTCGTCATGGTTCTGTACACGCTTCTTGTTTGCAACTGATACGATGGCCCGCTCGGCCGAGAGCTCCTCGACCTTCAACCGGGCGGTCCCGACGAACTTCACCGTACGGCCAAGGGCCAGCGTGACCGCCTGCTGACGGAACGGCCCGGCGACATTCTTGATTTTCTGGATAGCCTTCGCGAGTCGGTTCGCTGTTTTGTCGGCGTCCCCGGGTTCATTTTCCGTAGGACCCGCCGATGTGGTCGTAAGGGTCCTCACCTTCGCCGAGCGCCTGCTCGTAACCCAGCTCATCGATGACGCGCTCGAGGCCTTGGGCCACGTAGGCGAGAAAGTCGCGGCTGGACAGGATGCCGACGGGTTTTCCGTTCTCCGTCACCGGCAGGTGTCGCACGCCAATCGCAAACTGCAATTCCGCGCATTTGCGTACGTGCGTGCCCACGTCCACGTCGACGACCTCGGTCGTCGCAACCTCGGACACCTTCGTCGTGGCTGGATCCTTCCCCTCGGCAACGACACGGGTCACCACATCGCGCTCGGAGAGAATGCCTTTCAGAGCCCCGCCTTCGACGACCAGCACGGCGCCCACGTGGTCCTGGGACATCAACCGGGCTGCGTCAGTCACGAGATCGTCCGGCTTCACCGTGATCATGTCAGTCTTCATCAACGACCTAATAATCGCCATGCGCTTGCCTCCTGGTAGTGATGGGAAAGCGTACGTTAGGGGCAGTTCGAGGTGTCGACAACGTCAAGAAGGTCCCAGACGCCCTAGAAATCGACAGTTACGAAGTTTAGGAGCGCCCCGCGCGCACGAGACGTCCCGGGCGCGCACCCGTCAACCTGCCATCTTTGGCAATCGCCTCGCCATTGACGAGCGTGGCGACGTAGCCATTTGCGTATTGCATGAGGCGTTGGCCTCCGGCCGGCAGGTCCTTGAGCATGGTGGGGTGGAGGAGCTCTAGGTTGTCGAAGTCGATGACGTTGATGTCTGCGCGGCGCCCGGGCGCCAGCAGCCCACGATCGCTCAGCCCCAGGAACCGTGCGGTGTCGTTTGCCTGCATTCGAATGACCCGCTCGAGCGGGATCCGTCCGTGCTCGCGGTCGCGCGCCCAGTGCGTCATTAGAAACGTCGTGAAGCTCGCATCACAGATGGTGCCGACATGCGCGCCGCCGTCGCTCAAGCCGGGAAGGGCGAGTGGGTGCGTGAGCATCTCGTGCACGGCGTCGAGGTTCATCCCCGTGTAGTTGTAGACGGGGAAGTAGAGCAGGGCTTCGCCGTCTTGTTCGAGCATCGCGTCGTAGATCAAGCCGAGCACAGGCTCGCCACGGCTCATCGCAGCCGCGCCAAAGCTCTCGGTCGGCGACGGCTCGTAGTTGGGCTTTCCCCCCAGACGGAATAACCGCATCACGACCATGTCGAGATTGGACAAAAAGAAGTCGGCAAGCGGCGGGAGCATGCTGCCGTCGCCAGCCACCGGTTCGCTCTTCTCCTGGATCATCCGCGCCTTGAGCTCGGGATCGCGCATGGCCTCGACCCGCTCGGCGAGCGGCAACTGGCTGATGGCCTTGTAGCTCGGGAACCCCATGAACGGGTGGAACGTCGCTTGAAGGCCCAGCATGACGCCGATTCCACGTGCGCCAACCTGGCAACGAACGTCGAAGCCGCTCTCAGTCGCCTTCGTAGCGCGGTCGAGGATCCACTTCCACTGCTGGGGGCTGTGATCTCGCTGCATCGTGGACACACTCATCGGCCTGCCACCGGCCGCGCTGAGCATCTGTTCGAGAACGCCCCACTCCGTGTCGAAGTGATCGTCGCCGTGCAGGATGTTGAAGTCGCTCACCGCCTGCAGCACGCCATAGTTCAGTCCTCTGAAGGCTTCCGCGATCCCGGCGAGCTCCTCGCCGGCCGCTTCCGATGCCGGAGTCCAGTCGCCGACGGCGCTCCGGTGGTTATCGCTCCGGCCGGTGCTGAAGCCGATCGCGCCCGCTTCGAGAGCCGCGCGCAGTAGTCGCCGCATCTCCGCGATGTCTTCGGGGGTTGCAACTTCGTCGTGCGCTGCGCGCCGGCCCATCACGTATACACGAAGGGCATCGTGGGGAACGTGTGCGAGGAAGTCGATCGTGTGCGGCATGCGATCGAGGACGTCCATGTAGTCCGGGAAGCTCTCCCACCCCCAGCTGATCCCTTCCGAGAGAGCAGTGCCAGGGATGTCTTCGACGCCTTCCATCAGCTCGACCAGCTTGGCGTGATCTGTCGGCCGAACCGGCGCGAAACCAACTCCGCAGCTTCCCATCGCGCAGGTGGTGACCCCGTGAATCGAAGAGGGAGCGAGCTCTTCATCCCAGCTGATCTGCCCGTCGTAGTGCGTGTGGATGTCGACGAAGCCGGGAGCCACGATGGCGCCGTCCGCGTCCATGGTCTCCGCTGCGGAGTCGTCGCACTTGCCGACGTCGACGATCCTTCCGGCTTTGATTCCGATGTCGCCCGTGTACCGGTCCTGACCCGATCCATCTACCAGCGTTCCACCCACGATTTTCAGGTCATACATGCGTGTTCTCCCGGCTCAGAGCAGCTGCGCACTATATCTCACGATAAGCGAAATTGCAGCCGCGATGAGGAGCACCAGCACCGCCATCCTGAAGCGGCGCTCGTCGATTCGGTGGTGCACCCACTCACCCACGAGGATGCCAAGTGGAACCGTGGGGACGAGCAGCAGGATGTCGAGCCCGACTTCCCGGTCATAGTCTCCGGCGAGCAGGAAGCGCGCGACCAGGATCAGGTTGAGGACGATCCACACCATGCTGAGCGTGCTGCGAAACACCTTCTTCGTGAGCCCCTCGCGCCCGATGGCGTAGACCAGCATCGGGCCGCCCGAGGCGTAGATGCCGTGAATGACGCCTGCGCCGAGAAGTGCCGCCACCGAAGCGGACCTCGAGATCGGCTTGTCGAGAGCCGAGCTCCCCGATCGAAGATGCCTCAGATCCCGAGCCGACAATGCCAGGACCATCAAGCCGAACGCGAGCCCGAGCCATGGCCCTCCGACCTTGGTGAGAAGGAGGAAGGCGAACCCCATCCCCAGAGTCATCAAAGGCAACACCCGCTTGAGGAGCAAGCCCCAATCGATGCCATCGCGATGCCGAATGACGATGTACCCGGATTGAAGGAACGACAGCGGGACCATCAGCCGAATGACTTCCTCGAGGCCGATCAACTGGGCCCCGAGAGTCACGCAGACCAACATCGCCCCGAACCCAGTTGCCGTCTGGACGGTGTAAGCGGCGACGACTACCAGTGCGAAAGCCAGGAATGCGAGCTCGATCGTCACGTCGGAATTCCGGTGCTGAGGTTCCTACAGGGTTTGCCTGCATTCGTACAGGTTGGTGTTTCGGCCGGGTCTGTGGCACCCATACGCCCATGGATCTGACGTTCACCGAAGAAGAGGAGGCATTTCGTCGGGAGGTCCGCACCTGGATTCAGGACGCGATGCCCGAGGATATGCGCGCGAGGGCAGAAGGGGCTGGCGGCTTCACCCCCGAGGACTCAGCCAACTGGCACAGAATTCTCTACAAGAAGGGTTGGGTTGCGCCGCATTGGCCGAAGGAAGTGGGCGGCACGGGCTGGGATGCCGCCAGGCGCTTCATCTTCAACGAGGAGATGGAGCTTTCCGGTGCGCCGCAGCTTTCCGTATTCGGTCTTTCGATGGTCGGCCCGCTGATCATCAGCTTTGGAACCGATGAGCAGAAGAAGCGATTCCTTCCAAAGATCCTGAGCGCCGAGGAGTTCTGGTGTCAGGGGTACTCCGAGCCCGGCTCCGGAAGCGATCTCGCGTCCTTGCGGACGACTGCCGAGGATGCGGGCGACCATCTCATCGTCAACGGACAGAAGACCTGGACCTCATACGCACAGTACTCCGACTGGATCTTCTGCCTCGTGCGCACGGACCCCTCGGCGAAGAAGCAAGCGGGGATCACGTTCGTGTTGATCGACCTCAGGAGCCCCGGCATCGAGGTCAAGCCCATGTTGACGCTCGGTCACACGCCTGCCTTCTGCGACACCTTCTTCGATAACGTGAAGGTTCCGAAACAAAACGTGGTCGGCGGCATCAACCAGGGCTGGACGATGGCCAAAGCGCTGCTCGGCCACGAGCGCACGATGCTCGCGATGATTGGCCCAAGCCGCAACGTGCTGCAGAAGGTGAAGCGGATGGCTGCAACGAAGACGGTCAACGGGCGCCCGATGCTCGAAGATCCGGTTTGGCGAGCGAAGATCGCGCGTCTCGAAATGCGCTTTCGCGCGCACCTGATGGTGAGCTATCGCGCGCTCGCCGATCAGCAAAAGGGTAAGCTGCCCGGGCCCGAGTCTTCGATCTTGAAGCTCGTGGGCACCAAGCTCATCCAGGAGCTCACTGAGCTTGCGATGGAAGTCATGGGGGAGGGCTCGCTCACCTGGCACAACGAGGGGGTCTGCCCGCCGATCGAAGAATCGATCGGTCCTTACTTCTGCTACGAACGGGCGGCCACGATCTACGGCGGCTCCAACGAAATTCAGCGCAACGTCATCGCGAAGATGATCCTCCAGCTGCCGAGCAGCTGAACGGCGACCCCGACTCAGGAGTGATTCCAAAATGGACTTTGAGCTCGATCAAGATCAAGAAATGCTCGCCAAGACGGTGGCCGACTTTGCCAAGAACGAGTCGCCCGTCGAACGGTTCCGCAAGCTTCGCGACGACGACGTTGGTTGGGACGCCGGGGTTTGGCGAAAAATGGGCGAGCTCGGTTGGATCGGTGTTCCGTTCGCCGAATCCGTCGGTGGCTTTGGCGGCAGCTTCGTTGAATGCGCCCTCGTCTTGGAGAATCTCGCGCCCACGCTCGTTCCCGAGCCCTACCTGGCTTCCGTCGTCCTTGGCGGAATGACGCTGGCGCGCGCGGGCAACGCTGCACAGCACGACACGTATCTAACACCGATGATCGAGGGCGAAACGACGTTGGCCCTTGCGCACTCCGAGGCCCAAAGCCGCTACGACGTCAGCTCGGTCGAGACCAGGGCTACACCGGATGGCAGCGGTGGGTACAAGCTCTCGGGAGAGAAGGTTTGGGTGCTCAACGGACACCATGCCGACCACTTGATCGTCTCGGCCAACGCGCCCGGGGGCGTGACGCTATTTGTCGTGCCCAGGGAGACCGAAGGCGTAAACGTGACGGTCGCCAAGACGATCGATGGACAGAAGGCTGCCTTCATCAAGCTCGATGACGTGCGCATTTCCGATGAAGCGCGACTTGGGGAGGAAGGCTCCGGAGCCGCCGTGCTCGACCGCACGATGGACTACGCGGCTGCCGCCGCAGTGGCGGAGAGCGTTGGGATC